>CAFAZW010000002.1_pt1 | contig 112978 bp, 115 predicted proteins | sample 7267921 | NCBI WGS metagenome assembly CAFAZW01 (sample SAMEA6814016, study PRJEB35770) | uncultured Actinomycetes bacterium | biome: Freshwater; feature: Freshwater reservoir; material: water | place: Czech Republic | collected 2016-04-20 | depth 30m m
ACCAGCTTTCAGTTGTTCCAATGTTCCCACCAATACTCAATCTCTTGTGTTGATCATGGACACTGTTCCTGGTCCATTGCGTCCCGGTGAAGTGGATGTTGGAAAACATGTCTACCTGACAGTATTTAACATCCCTAAGACAGTCGCATCCATACCTGCGGGTGCTACAAACGTTGGGACACTAGGGCAAAATTTCCAAGGTAAAGCTCTGGGATACACACCTCCGTGCTCACAAGGACGAGGATCTAAGAAGTATTCGATATATCTGTATGCATTGAACTCGCAATTGACGATTTCTCCGCAAGAGGCAACGGAGGTAAATCTTTTTAGTGCAATGTCGGGAAAAGTGATTTCTTCTGCACAACTAGATGTGTCTTATTCTCGTTCATAGATCTACTAGATGTCTTTGTAAATATTTTGGGGCATTTTTAAGGGGAAATGCGAAAATCACGCATGCCACCCCGCATAATCGCCGTATCTCCGGCTAATTGGGAAAAATAGCCGAAATCAAGAATCTCTGAATAGGGAACTAATTCAAGAATGATGAAAATGTTAATAAATTTCTAATTTGGATGATGCAGAAATAATGGAGACGAATTAATTTTGATAGTGCGCCCATTCTTTGCCTTTTGATTTAGAAAATTGTAAAATTGTAAGAATGGATTATTCTCATTAAGAACTCCAAAGGGCCATGATTGATGGCTGTACTTAAAAAGTGTCGATAATCAATAGCTTTAAGGAATAAATCGCTAGTAGAAAATTCAGTTTATGATCCAGAATCAGTTATCAGTCCGTAAATTCAGAAATTCAGACCACAAAGAATATAGAAGAGCCAGATCTGAATCGGAGATGGACGTGTCCGCATTCTTTGAAATTGGCCCACTGACGAAAACGAGCAAGAGAAGCACCAGTTATGAATTTATTCAACAAATATCGGGGCCAGATAGAAACAGACATTTTGCTGTTTTTTGGAACAAGATTCTCGTAGGTCATTTCTCGCTCTATGAAGGTTCAAGTTTAAATTCTCTTCAAATCGTCTATTGGGTAAGAACTGGTTTTACAGGCTTGGGAATAGGGACATGGGCATTGTCTAAGATCTCAAGAAATCTATTTAAGTTCCCACAAGTTCATTTCTTGGAGTTGTTCATTGACCCGAAGAATTATGCCAGCGTCCGAGTTGCTACCAAATGTGGCTATAGCCTTAGAGGCCCTTCTCAAGCCACAGAAGACATGGAGAAAGGTTCGGAATCCAAGTTTGCATGGTTTGTACTTGAAAGGGGGAGGAGCCCCTCCTTAAGCCTTTCAAACCCAATGGCCTTAGTCTCTTCTTTTGAAAACTATTTGTAAAAAGATAAACGCAAAGGATTTCCTTTGCGTTATCTTGTTTTAGTTGTTCTTCGTTATTTTCATTGTTCTTCGTTGTTAGGGTATTTCTGAAGGACCACTTACAACCTGTGAGCGGTATTTCAACGGCCTTCAAAAACTTCCCAGATATCATCAGGATCGTCCTCAGATCCTTCAGTAACGCTCAAATTAGTTTCATTAATACTTGTGCCTGAATGTGAATCTTCATATTCATCCCAAAAGGTCTCCAAATCATCTCGCTGTGTATAAGGATGCCATTTTGCCCAGCAATTGTTTTCATAATCTGGGTCGTCCTTGCCCACCTTCACCCCAACGAGGCAAGTCACCTCGCGACCTCGCTTCTTAACAACTATCCATCCAAAATCTTCAAGATATTTTCTTTTAGCTTGATAAGTAGATGGCGCCATTGCGGTCAGCGCACAAATAGATCTCTCTGACCAGTATGACGGCCGATTCTTAGTCCAGTTATAGACAGTCGCATAGAAGTACAAGAGACCTTTGGCCTTCCCGTCAATCTTGGCATGAATCACTTCGTCCAGATATTCATACAGTTTGTCTTTCTTACTCATATTCCTCCTTAATGTCTGTTTAAATAAACAAACATCCTTAAAATGCAAAAACCACCAAAAATGGTCTCTTTCGAGCCTTCTTTGGTGGTGCATTGCTACGGATTTTCCGCAGTACCTAATTATAGCAATTCACTAAATTTTTGTAAATAGGTTAAGCCAAATATTTTGCAAAATCGATAACTTTTCCATCTGAATTATCTTTAACTAATCTAGTTAATGGCAGAGTTGGCAGTGAATCTTCTAACTCTTGATTATTTATCTGAACATAGATTTTCATGGTTGTTTCTATATTCTTGTGACGTAATTGACGTCTTGCAATTTCAGGATTTACACCTCTCTTGATCATGTCGGTTGCAAACCAGTGGCGCAACATATGAGGGTTTATATGCTTACGTGTGCCTCTCTTGCTTAAGTTTCCACAAGCCCATGAAACTAATTGAGTGGGCATCCCAATTTGCCAATAATCTTCAGGATTCATTGATCTAATTTCATCGGCAAGCCAATCGGGGATCAGCACTTTGCCATAAGTCTTTGGACTACCTAAATGCTTTCCATCTTGGCTAAATGCTCTATCGACATTCAAATAAGAGCCTTCTAGTTGACTAGGAATAACCGCACAAGCTTCTCCAACTCGCAGACCTGCATACATGCACAGATAAAGAATGCGACGATACTTAGATCGATCAATCGTGTCATGCAGTTCTTCCTGAGTGGGGAAGTTGTAGACCTTTGCAATGCCTTGCATGATGGGCAGGTCATTGAAGATACCCAGGTCTCTAAAGACAGACCTCAGACAGATGTAGACATTCTTTTTAACGTTGTGAGATTTCATCGTGTCTACTTTGTCGTAGATGAGCGCACAATTCAGATCTTCAATATCTAGATCCCAAATACCCAGGGATTTGATGATTTTAAAATATGACTGTCTTGTCCCGTATTTCAAAGGACGATTATTGATAGTTTTTGTTGCAAATTCTGATACCAACATATTGAAGTTCCTATTCCCAAATAACACCTACTGGGCAGGAAATGAGATCCAAATGGACGATACTGTCCAAGATGGTAGTCATTAGAACTAGTTACGGAGTTTCCGTATTTTTAGTTCAGTTTCTACTAAATGGTGGACGATACTGGGATCGAACCAGTGACCCCCACAATGTCAATGTGGTGCTCTACCGCTGAGCCAATCGTCCGGGCCTTAAATTTCGGTATGTATTAAATTGTTGGAAGAGTATAGCCGAGCGATTTAACGCCCGAAATCGTCCTCAATACGCTCGATGTCGTCTTCACCAAAGTATGTTCCAGTTTGAACTTCTACGAAAATTACATCTTCTGAACCGATATTTTCGATTCGGTGTAGATCTCCGACTTCAATATCAATCGAATCGCCAGCACCCATCTCGAAAATATCACCATTCAAAGTGATGCGAGCATCGCCTTGAATAATGAACCAATGTTCAGCACGTTTTTCATGGCGCTGATATGAAAGACGTTTTCCTGGAACCACCCAGATAGTTTTGACTTTGTGCGAGTCACTTTCTGACAAGATTTCATAACGTCCCCAAGGACGTTGTGATTCATCTTCTGCCATCTGCTTCTCCCAAGTAGTTCTTGCTACGTAGTTCCCTCTTGGAGGTCGGAACGGGATTTGAACCCGTGTAGAGGGATTTGCAGTCCCTTGCCTCGCCTCTCGGCCATCCGACCAAACTTTTTCTTACATAGACAAACCGCCACTTGCGAAATTAATTTTGAAAAATTAATTCCAAAGCGGCGGTAAATCCGAGCGGACGACGGGGTTCGAACCCGCGACCTGAACCTTGGCAAGGTTCCGCGCTACCAGCTGCGCTACGTCCGCATTTCGTGCGTGGGCAAATCTATCGCAGCAAGGGGCTATCCGCCAAAGCGAGCGGTTTCACCGTAGCGTAAGGGCATGGATTTGCGTGATGACTCATTCTGGATGAGCGGGCGATATGCCAGATCTCTCATTGAAGTAACTGATGATTTATCACGTTTAGATGATGGCAATTTTTGGGCAGTTAGCGTTAGCTTTGAAGGACAGGTTCGTTTAGCGCGATTTAGACAAGTCATGAAGGCGCGCTTTCCTTTAAGCGGATCGACAAATACTTTGGTTACCGGCAATTGGAAGACATCACTTGATGAAAGTGAGTACTGCAATTACGTAGCAAAAATCAGGGATGCAATCGCAAGTGGATGGGTCTATCAAGTAAATGCCTGCCGTGTGCTAACGGCAGATTTTTCTGGCGATGAGCTAGCCTCACTCTTCGGGCGCATCCTTAGTTCAAATCCAGCACCTTATGCCGCATATTTATCTTTGCCAGAGTTAGCCATGGCATCGGCCTCTCCCGAACTATTCCTAAAACGTGAGGGTAATAAAGTGTTGACATCGCCAATAAAAGGGACGCAAACCCTTGATGAGAATGGATTTGGTGAAAAAGATCAGAGCGAGAACATCATGATTGTTGATTTAATGCGCAATGATCTTGGACAGATTTGTCGCGACGGGAGCGTCGATGTGGCCAACTTGCTTAGATCTGAGGATCATCCGGGCCTTAGACATTTAGTATCTGATGTGACGGGTGAATTAAAAGAGGGAATATCGTGGAAGGTAATAATTACAGCGTTACTACCGGCAGGGTCCATTAGCGGTGCGCCAAAGAGTTCTGCGCTACAAGTTATTGCAGACAATGAGCCCGTACAACGTGGTCCTTACTGTGGAATCCTCGGTTGGATAGAAGGTGATCAAGCTGAGTTATCAGTTGCCATCAGAACATTTTGGAGTTTGCGTGACTCGCAGCTGCACTTTGGAACAGGTGCGGGGATTACTTGGGGGAGTGAGCCAATGGCTGAGTGGGAAGAGACGCAACTAAAGGCGAGAAAATTGATTTCGATTGCTGGAGGAAATCTCTAATGCAGATTTGGTTAAACGACCAGTTAACGGATTCGGCGGCTGCCAATGTTGGCGCTGGTGGTTGGCCAAGCGGTGAAGGTGTATTTGAAACGATTCGAACCCAAGATGGTGAGGTCTTTGAACTTGGGCGCCACATGCGTCGGGCGTTAGAAGCAGCAACTGCCAAAGGATTTTCATTACCAAACGAAGAAGTCGTGCGAACTGGAATACGCTCACTTTTAATTTCTGAAGCACACGCCATTGGCCGATTACGTTTACTTTTTTCAAAGGGGCGATTCATTGCTGTTCACCAAAGCTATGCAGATATAACTAAGCCAGCCAAATTGGCCGTTGTTGCGGATTCAGAAATTGTTGAATCTATAAGTATCAAGACCTTTCCATACGAACATCGATTGGTTCTTTTAGAGCAGGCGCAGCAGAGTGGCTTTGATGAAATTATCTGTATTAACGAAGGTGGCGAAGTTTCGGAAGGCGCGGTCTCGAATTTTCTTTTCCGGATAGATGGAAATTGGATTACAACCCCGCTATCTTCTGGAGTACTGCCAGGTATTCAACGGGGGATAGTCATCGAAAGATGTGGGGTAGCGGTCAAGCAAATATTTAAATCGGAGTTGGACAAAGTTGATGCGGCCTTCGTAATCTCGAGTTTAAAAATTGCGCTTTCGGTTGCATCAATTGATGGCAAATCCTTACAAATAGATGAAGATTGCAAGGCGCTGGCTGCGGATATTTGGGCAAACACACACAGGCATTCGGTAGGCTAAGCCCATGTCTGCGATCGCGATCAAGGTCGATGGAGTTTCGGTATCGGTTGAACCTGAAACCCGTCCCACCCAGCTATTTGCTGAGCGCAAGGAAGTTATCGTCTGCAAAGTAAATGGGGTCTTAAAGGATCTCTGGACTGAACTCGCTGATGGTGACTCGGTTGAAGCGATTTCAATTTCATCACCTGAAGGTCTTTCTGTACTTCGCCACTCGACAGCTCATGTGATGGCGCAAGCCGTGCAACAAGTATTTGCACAGACTCAATTAGGAATTGGCCCACCAATTACCGATGGTTTCTATTACGACTTTGATCCGATGAGAGCTTTTAATCCTGAGGATCTCATGAAGATCGAAAGTGCGATGCGCAAGATCATTAAAGATGGACAGCGTTTTCGGCGTCGCGTTACAAATGAAGCAGATGCTTTAAAAGAGTTGGCGCACGAGCCGTATAAGTGTGAATTAATTGGAATTAAATCTGGCGCAGGAGATGAAGCCAGCGTTGAAGTCGGTGGAGCTGAGCTAACAATTTATGACAATTTGGGTCGCGATGGACAACCGATTTGGTCTGATCTCTGTCGTGGTCCGCATCTTCCTTCCACAAAACATATTCCAGCATTTAAATTAATGCGTACGGCTGCTGCTTATTGGCGAGGTTCAGAGAAGAATCCAATGCTGCAACGTATTTATGGAACAGCGTGGCCATCACAAGAAGAACTCGATGCTTATCTTGAATTACTAGCCGAAGCCGAAAAGCGCGATCACCGTCGCCTCGGTACTGAACTTGATTTATTTTCATTTCCAGAAGAAATCGGTTCTGGTCTAGCCGTCTTTCATCCCAAAGGCGGAATTATCAGGCGTGCGATGGAAGATTATTCTCGCAAACGCCACGAAGATGAAGGTTATGAATTCGTTTATTCACCGCACCTAACTAAGGCCGCGCTCTTTGAAAAATCTGGCCATTTGCAGTGGTACTCAGAAGGTATGTACCCACCGATGGTTATGGATGAAGAACTACATGCTGATGGCACAATCAAACGTGCCGGCCAGCAGTACTACATGAAGCCGATGAACTGTCCTTTCCATAACCTTATATTTGCCTCACGCGGGCGCTCTTATCGCGAACTACCGTTGCGCCTTTTCGAATTTGGAACTGTTTATCGTTACGAAAAATCTGGAGTAGTGCACGGCCTTACTCGTGCGCGTGGTTTCACACAGGATGACGCCCATATTTACTGTACAAAAGAGCAAATGGTCGGTGAACTAGATTCACTACTTACCTTCGTACTTAATTTGTTACGCGATTATGGTTTGGAAGATTTCTATCTGGAACTTTCCACACGCAATCCTGAAAAGTCTGTCGGCGAAGAATCTGATTGGGTGGAAGCCACAGCAGCGTTGCGTAAAGCAGCACTTGCGCAAAATCTAGAGTTAGTTCTAGATGAAGGCGGCGCAGCGTTCTATAGCCCAAAGATTTCAGTGCAAGCAAAAGATGCGATCGGTCGCACCTGGCAGATGTCGACCATCCAGGTTGATTTCCAATTGCCGCAACGTTTTGAACTTGAATATTCGGCAACAGATGGAACACGCCAGCGCCCAGTGATGATTCACCGCGCGCTCTTTGGGTCAATTGAAAGATTCTTCGGCGTTCTTACCGAGCATTATGCAGGTGCTTTCCCACCATGGTTGGCGCCGGTGCAAGTGACGGCTATTCCTGTGGCCGAGGCCTTTGCTGATTACTTGGCCGGGGTTGTTAAAGAATTTAGATCTGCGGGAATTCGCATTGACCTTGATTCATCTGATGATCGCATGCAGAAGAAGATCCGCAATGCTCAAATGCAGAAGGTTCCGTATATGTTGATTGCAGGTGAAGAAGATCAAGTCGCGGGCAAAGTCTCGATTCGCTATCGCAACGGTGAACAAAAGAATTCAATATCTATTCATGACGCAATCGCTGAGATTAAATTAGCAATTGCCGACCGCAAGCAGGCCTAGCGATGAGTTCACCTGATTTAGGAATGCCAGATCGGTGGTCGCGTTTATGGGCGCCTCATCGCATGGAATATCTAAAGGGTGAGAACCGGCCGCTAGGTCAGAACGAAGAAGATTGCCCTTTCTGTCGAATTCCAACACTTTCAGATGAAGAAGGTTTAATCGTGGCGCGTGGCGAGTTCGCCTACGCGGTTATGAATTTATATCCATATAACGCAGGTCATTTATTGATCTGTGCTTTTCGCCATGTCGCTGACTTAACTGATCTCACCAAGGGCGAACGTGATGAAATCTCTGCGATGAGTGCCCACGCAATGGTTACCTTGCGCAAGGTTGCAGCGCCAGCAGGTTTTAACTTAGGTATGAATCAAGGTGCTATATCCGGGGCTGGGGTTGCCGAACATATTCACCAACATGTTGTTCCACGCTGGTCAGGTGATGCCAACTTCATGCCGATCATCGGTCAAACAAAAGTTATGCCGGTCTTACTAGCGCAGACGCGCGCCGAGCTTGCTGCTGCTTGGTAGCTATTTAATTAAGAGCAGTAAATTTAGTGCAGTTGATCTAAATAGCTTTTTACAATATCTATTCCCAGTCCATTTGAAATCACGACTGGAATTGCTGGAAATAAAAGCCCTGCAGCGAATGCACCTTCGCCAGCGTTTTCAATCTCGGTTAAATACTCTTCGCGAAAATCGGCTACCAACTCTTGGTGTTCTACATCGCTAGCACGCAGGGTTGGCGGAGTGGTGCTGTAATCACGCAGTTCTTGAGTCTCAAGGTTAATCAAAGCAATTGGTTCACCTTTATCACCATGTAAAACAAGGAAAGGTGTTGCAAGTTGATCCAAGACGCGATTACCCAACATGATGGCATCTTCGAAATCTGAATCTGATCCTTCTAGTTCATTAACAATAACCATTCTTGGTAATTGAAAATCGCTTAAAGATTGCCATAGATCAATAGTTGGCTGGTCAATACCGGCTGCTGGATTTATAACAAAGATTGCTAGATCACTTTCAGCAACTGCAGTGTCCGAGACTTCTGCGCCAAATAGATTAGCGATCGCTTGGGGTTGGGCCGAGACATGGCCGTAGATATGGATGCGTTTTGCATAAGTCACAAGCGTCAGAATAGGTGAAATTCCGCCCTTAAGCCTACGATGGTGGCGATGTTAAGCGCTTCTTTAAAGCCAGCCATAACCCGCGCCATCAATCCAATTGCGCGTGGGGCACTTCGCCTTGGCCTAACCCCAAATGCTGTTACGGCAATTGGGGCGCTCGGAGTTGTTTTTAGTTCGCTCTATTTTTATCCACGACAAGAATTTTTCTGGGGCACGATTGCGATTTCAATTTTTGCGCTAAGTGATCTCTTTGATGGCGCAATGGCGCGAATTTCACAGAAAGGTGCCAGTCGTTGGGGCGGATTTTTAGATTCGACGATTGATCGAATTACGGATTCTGCGATCATGGTTGGGCTAACTATTGCCTTGATAAATATTGATGATCCGCTCGCACCAATCGCGCTAGCGGCGCTAGTTGCTGGCGGGTTGGTTTCTTATATCAGGGCCAAGGCGGAATCTTTAAATATCGAATGTTCAGGTGGCATTGCAGAAAGAACTGAGCGGCTAATTTTGGCTTTAACCGCAATCGGGTTCGATGGCCTAGGGGTTCCTTACGCGCTAACCATTGGGATCTGGCTACTTTTGATTTTGGCTACCGTCACTGTGGCGCAAAGAATTTTGATTGTGAAGGCTGCGATTTAATAATATGAATAAAGATTTTTTATCATCGATTCCGTATTTTGTCGGATGGCGGCTAGTCCGCGCTTTGCCTGAAAAGATGGCTTACTCAATATTTGAAAGTATTGGCAAAATCGTCCTATTTCGCAATGGCGCGCGGATGAAAAGGCTACGCAGTAACTTGCAAAGAGTTGAGCCAGGCAACACTCCGGAAGCCATGGATCAACTTATGCGCGCTGCAGTCTCATCGAGCATGCGTTATTGGTGTGACACTTTTCGATGCTCAGATTGGTCGAAGTCCCGTATTTTGACGACCGTAACGGCGACGCGAGAAGAGTTATTAACGGGCCCAATGAGAGATGGTCGCGGCGTCGTTGTTGCCCTGCCTCACGCCGGAAATTGGGATCATGCTGGTTTCTATTTTTGCGCGATGGGATTTCCGCTCGTATCAGTTGTGGAAAGAGTTAAACCCGAAGCCTTATTCAATAAATTTCTTCAGTACCGCCAAAAAATGGGCATGGAAGTCTTAGCGCTAGATGGGCGATCCATGGGAACGCTTATGCAGCGTGCGCGTGAAGGTGCACTTATTGCGCTGGTTTCGGATCGCGATTTGTCTCGCAGCGGAGTCGATGTGACTTTCTTCGGACATCCTGCGCGCATGCCTGCCGGAGCTGCCTTGTTAGCGATTCGCACTGGCATACCTTTGATAACAGCTTTTGTTTCTTATACAAATACTGGGATTCATATCGAGTTTAATAGCGTGGCTATTCCTGAACAGGGAACAGAAGCGCAGCGAGTTTCAACGGTGGTGCAAGAGTGTGCAGATCAATTCGCTAAGGGAATTGCCAAACATCCGCAGGATTGGCATATGTTGCAACGCATCTGGGTTGATGGCGACTTTAAAGAGAGAACGAAATGACTCTGCAAAAGTTAAGGATTGGTCTGGTTTGTCCGTATGGTTGGGATACACCTGGTGGAGTACAAAATCATGTACGAGACTTAGCGGAATATTTGATTGCTAAAGGCCACTATGTCTCAGTTTTAGCGCCGGTAATTGATGAGGCTGCTATCCCAGATTATGTAGTCAGCGCAGGAAAACCGATTTCGATTCCTTATAACGGGGCAGTTGCGCGAGTTTTATTCGGCCCGATTGCATTTTCACGAGTTCGTCATTGGATATCTGATGGAAATTTTGATCTATTACATTTACATGAGCCTGCCATTCCGTCAATTTCACTTTTGGCCTGCTGGGCTGCCGAAGGTCCACTAGTTGGAACTTTTCATGCGGCAGCAAAGCGGCAGAAAGCGATCTTTGCGATCGGTCCGATCCTTGAGCCGGTGATTGAGAAACTTACAGTCCGTATCGCAGTGAGTGAGGCAGCTCGTGAGACGTTAACCGAGCATCTAGAAACTGATGCCGTCGTTGTACCAAATGGAATTTATGCAGATCGCTACCGTGATGGTGAGGTTCGCGCGCAATGGAGTGGAAATACCCTTGGTTTCATTGGGCGATATGAAGAACCGCGAAAGGGTTTATCGGTATTACTTGAGGCGCTGCCAATTATCGCTCGCTTTGCACCGGATGTCCGCGTCTTAGTTGCTGGACCTGGAGATAGCAAGGAAGTAGAAGATCAGATTGATCCGCAACTAAGACATCGCTTCGAATTTTTAGGACGCATAACCGAGAAAGAAAAGGCAGACTTTCTTTCATCTGTTTCCCTCTACATTGCTCCAAATACTGGCGGTGAGTCTTTCGGAATTATTTTGGCGGAGGCTCTGGCCGGAGGAGCTGCTGTTGTAGCGAGTGATATTCCAGCCTTTGATTCACTTCTCGGCCATGGTGAATATGGCGCCTTATTCCAATCTGAAAATCCGCAGGAATTGGCGCAGGTAGTAATTGAGTTGTTGCGTGATGCGGATAAGCGAAAGTCTTTGGCGCAGCGCGGAAAGGTGTATGCCCAGCGCTTTGATTGGGATGTTGTTGCTGAAGATATCTTTTCGATTTATGAAATGGCTTTAGTCGGAGGTGTAGGAGTAACCCTCTCTTCGGAAAATCGGGCATGGAATCGCTTCTTGGGAAGAGAAGGAAAGTAATGGAAAAGTTCTTATCTATCGCACTTGTTGTCATCTTCGTAATTTGGTATCTGTCATATTCGGCGACGCGTCTAGACAGGTTGCATCATCGCGTTGAGACCAGTTGGGCGAATTTAGATGGACTACTACAGCGACGGGCGGCGGTTGCACTTGAGATTGCCAAAAGTGACATTGCAGATCCAGCATCTGCTTTACTTTTAACGGCCGCCGCTCATCAGGCAAGAGATGCGCAGATGCAGACGCGCTCTCAAGCGGAAAGTGGTTTATCGGGAGCGCTCGGTCTTTTACTAAATGACGGTCATCTCGTGGATGGTTCTATCGAAAAAGATTTATTACGCGAACTCTCGGAGTTAACTGACAAGATTCGTGTAGCAATTGCAATGCACGTAGATGCAGTCACTCGCACTCAAATGGTGCGCAAGAAGCCTGTTTTTAGAATATTCCGACTTGCAGGTAGCGCGCCACTGCCAGTGACATACGAATTCGAAGCCGATGTCCTTTAAAAAGCTAGTACTGGCTATAGTTGGTTTTGTTTTGATAGCAGTTGTGACCGGAGCTGTATTTGGTTTTGCCGGAATTAAAGATATTGGGCAGGTGATAACGAAAGTTGTGAAAGAGGAAAGTCGAAATTCAATCAGTGGTCGCAATGGTAGCGATGGACCGATTTTGGTGGTCAAGATTGATGACACTCCTGCTGCGCATCCGCAAGTGGGGCTAGAAGATGCCGACGTTGTCTATATCGAACAAGTAGAAGGTGGATTGACGCGTCTTGCTGCGGTATTTTCCTCGAAGATTCCAGATGTTATAGGCCCAGTGCGCAGTGCGCGAATTTCGGATATCGAACTACTTGAACAATTTGGCCGCGTTGCATTTGCCTACAGTGGCGCACAGAGCAAACTCTTGCCCGTTATAGCAGAAGCGAATTTAGAAAATCTTGGGGCGCAAAGGCAAGGCCGCGATATCTACGCCAATGATCTAGCAAGAATGGCACCAACTGCGATGATGCTGCAAGCGAAAACGCTAATGAGCAAAGTTGCCGAACAGGGAAGTGCTATCGCGATTTCCAAAAATATTGGTTGGAACTTTGGCGATATTCCAGAAACTGGAACAGTGATTAGTTCAGTTAAAGTTTCTTGGCCAGCAAGCTCTTATGACATAGCTTGGTCACAATTGGAGAAACGCTGGTTGTTGTCCAACCGTGGATTGCCGGATTTGGCGGCATCCGGAATTCATTTAGGTCCGACCACCTTTGTTATTCAATTGGTTTCAATAACTCCATCTGAATATTTCGACAAAGTTGGTGGAGTCACACCATTTTCTGCCACCGTCGGAAGTGGAAAAGGTTTTATTTTGCGCGATGGGCTAGCAATTGCAGCGCTCTGGAATCGTCCAACTGCCGAAGTGGGTACTTCATGGACTTTGCCAACTGGTGAAGAAATTCTCTTCGCTCCAGGTCAAATCTGGGTGGCACTTACCGATAAGCAGCCTGTATTTACGCCCGTAAGTACGTCAAATATTGCAGATGCGCTAACCAAGGGTTCAAAGTAGTATTGGTTCACTAAAGATCCAGTAAAGACTTACTGGAAAATTATAAGAATTTTCACTAAGGGAGTTGTAAATGTCAGAGGCAGTCGGCACAGCACGCGTTAAGCGCGGTATGGCAGAAATGCTCAAGGGTGGCGTCATCATGGATGTCGTAAACGCTGAGCAAGCCAAGATCGCCCAAGACGCTGGTGCATGTGCAGTCATGGCTTTGGAACGTGTGCCCGCAGATATTCGTGCCCAAGGCGGAGTCGCACGCATGTCTGATCCTGACATGATCGACAAGATTAAGGCCGCAGTCACCATTCCGGTGATGGCAAAAGCGCGCATTGGCCACTTTGTAGAAGCCCGCATTCTCGAAGCGCTCGGCGTTGACTACATTGACGAATCAGAAGTTTTAACTCCTGCAGATTTTGAAAACCATATTGATAAATGGGATTACAAAGTTCCCTTTGTTTGTGGTGCAACAAATCTTGGTGAAGCGCTGCGTCGCATCAATGAAGGGGCGGCAATGATTCGCTCTAAGGGTGAGGCCGGCACAGGCGATGTTTCAAATGCGATGATGCATATGCGCAAAATTGGCGGGGAAATCCGCCGCCTTTCATCTATGCGCGAAGATGAACTCTATGTTGCAGCCAAGGAACTTCAGGCGCCATATGCACTAGTTAAGGAAGTTGCCGAAACCGGAAAACTTCCAGTTGTTCTATTCACTGCTGGTGGAATTGCAACACCCGCAGATGCGGCACTGATGATGCAGATGGGCGCCGACGGTGTCTTTATCGGCTCAGGTATTTTCAAATCAGGCGATCCAGCAGCACGTGCCTTGGCTTGTGTTAAGGCGACAACTTTCTTCGATGATGCCAAAGTGGTGGCTGATGCATCTCGCGGTTTAGGTGAAGCAATGGTCGGTATAAATGTTGCAGATTTGCCAGCACCGCACCGTTTAGCCGAACGCGGCTGGTAGTTCGCTAACTGCAATGAAGATAGGTGTTCTGGCGCTGCAAGGCGATTTCCGTGAGCACCTATTGGCTGCTAAACAAGCAGGGCATGCGGGTCTAACTGTTAGACGAAGTGAAGAGCTAGCCGAAGTTGATGCGCTAATACTTCCCGGTGGTGAATCAACCACGATCGCACAATTGGCGCGTACCTTTGATCTATTTATAGATATAAAAAAACGCATCGCAGATGGCATGCCGGTTTATGGTTCATGCGCCGGAATGATTCTCTTAGCTGATCGTATTGTCGACGGCGCCAATGGACAGGAAACCTTCGGCGGTCTTGACATGACTGTGCGCCGCAACGCCTTTGGGCGCCAGGTTGACTCTTTTGAAAGTGATTTAAACTTTGATGGCGCCCAAATGCACGCGGTATTCATCCGCGCGCCATGGGTAGAAGAGTTATCAGATTCAGTACAGGTACTTTCTGATGTTATGGCCGCCGACGGCAAGCGCCACCCTGTGGCAGTTCGCCAAGGCGCTCTTTTTGCCACCTCTTTCCATCCGGAATTAACCACAGATTTACGCGTACATCGTTACTTCTTTGATCAAGTGTGTGCTGGCGCGATAAAGTAACGACATTAAATTCGGGATTTAAACTGATTGAGGTGTTCTAAATGTCAGGCCATTCCAAATGGGCAACGACAAAGCATAAGAAGGCGGTCATCGACGGTCGTCGCGCGAAGAATTTCGCAAAGCTAATTAAGGCCATCGAAGTAGCGGCGCGCAATGGTGGAGCCGATGTTGATGGCAACCCAACACTTTTCGATGCAATCGCTAAGGCAAAGAAGAATTCCATGCCAGCGGATAATATCGATCGCGCAGTAAAGCGTGGTGCTGGCCTCGAATCTGGCGGCGCTGATTGGCAAACAATTATGTATGAAGGCTATGGACCAAATGGTGTTGCGATAATGATCGAATGTCTATCTGATAATCGCAATCGCGCGGCATCTGAAGTTCGCGTTGCTGTAACTCGCAATGGTGGCTCGATGGCAGATCCTGGATCAGTTTCATATCTCTTTAATCGCAAAGGCGTAATCATCGTAAGTAAAGATGGCGGAGTAACCGAAGAGAAGGTTCTGGAAGCAGTTCTTGAAGCTGGCGCTGAAGAAGTTAATGATTTAGGCGAATCATTTGAAGTAGTTTGCGAAGCCAGCGATCTGGTCGCAGCCCGCACTGCCCTGCAATCAGCTGGTGTCGATTATGAATCTGCTGATTCGTCATTCTTGCCTTCGATGAGTATTCCGCTAGATGCCGAAGGCGCCACAAAGGTCTTCGAATTAATTGATGCAATTGAGGAGTTAGACGATGTTCAGAACGTCTACAGTAATTTCGATGTATCTGATGAAGTTATGGCGAGCCTTTCCTAGGCGCAAGTACTCCACGTCATAGGCTTTGAAGTTATGAGCCAACAACTAATTCGCGTGCTGGGAGTAGACCCAGGTTTGACGCGTTGTGGTGTCGGCGTAATTAGTGGAGCACCAGGTAAACCGCTTCAGTTGGTTGGCGTCGGTGTGATTTTGACGCCCAGTACAACGGCCCTTGAACTCAGACTTCTTCAATTAGAGCGCGAGTTAACGCAATGGGTGGAACTTCATAAGCCAGATGTCATCGCCGTGGAACGTGTTTTTGCGCAACATAATGTTCGCACCGTGATGGGAACTGGCCAGGCAGCGGGTATTGCCTTATTAGTTGCTGCGCGCGCCGGAATTCCGGTCGCAATGCACACTCCAAGTGAAGTTAAGGCTGCAGTCACGGGATCGGGTCGCGCAAATAAAGTGCAGGTAGCAGAGATGGTTAAGCGGCTACTTTCTCTGAAAGAGATTCCTAAGCCGGTTGACAGTACGGATGCACTCGCTCTAGCTATCTGTCATATTTGGCGTGGTTCAGGCGATACTAAATTAGCAATGGCAGTTGCCGCAGAAAAATCTCGGTTAGCTAAGTTGGTTGGTAAATGATCTCTTTAATTAATGGCACGGTGCGCTTCCTTGCGATTGATCGCGCTGTCGTTGAAGTTGGGGGAGTCGGCCTGGCAATTTCGATAACTCCTGCGACGAGCGCCTCGCTAAATATAGGTGCGCCCGCGCAATTTTTTACATCCCTGGTTGTGCGCGAAGATTCGCTAACGCTCTACGGTTTCTTAGATGATGACGTCAAGGCACTTTTTGAGTTAGTGCAAACAGTCAGTGGGATCGGTCCCAAGGTCGCACTTTCACTTGTGGCGGCCCTATCTCCGGGCCAATTAGGTATTGCAATTGCGCAAGAGAACATTGCAGCAATTGAAAAGGTGCCGGGTATCGGGCGAAAAGGCGCGCAACGTTTAATCTTGGAATTAAAAGGCAAGCTCTCTGATTTTGGCACATCACATAAAATTGCACATCATCAACCTGCTTGGCGCGAGCAGTTGGCTAGCGCCCTGATTTCTCTTGGCTTTAGCGCAAAAGAATCTGATAACGCAATTACAACAGTGGTTAGTCAGATCGCTGAAGAAGGTAGCGATGCAAATACCACCGATTTATCTGATTTGTTAAAGCGTGCCCTGCAGAAGGGTGGGCGCTAACGATGAGCGATGATCGTTTAGTTACTCCAGAATTTATTAGTGATGATTCAGCTGCCGAGCACGCCCTTCGCCCTAAAACGCTCGCTGAATTTATCGGTCAAAAAAGAGTTTGTGATCAGATTGATGTTCTGTTAACCGCGGCCAGACAGCGCAATTCTGCCGCCGATCATATTCTTCTTTCAGGCCCGCCCGGATTGGGAAAGACAACTTTGGCGCTGATTTTGGCAAGTGAAATGCAGACTCCGATTCGTATCACCAGCGGACCAGCGATTACTCATGCAGGGGATCTGGCCGCAATACTTTCATCACTTGTCGAAGGGGAAATTTTATTTCTTGACGAAATTCATCGCCTGCCAAGGCCAGCTGAAGAACTTTTATATTTGGCGATGGAGGATTTTCGAGTAGATGTTGTCGTAGGCAAAGGCCCTGGTGCGACGGCGATTCCATTGCAATTACCACGCTTTACCTTAATTGGCGCAACTACCCGTGCCGGTTTATTACCGAGCCCGCTACGTGATCGCTTCGGGTTCACCGCGCATTTAGATTTCTACGAAGAAGCTGAATTGCAAGAAGTCATTCGCCGCAGCGCAGCGCTTTTACAGTTGAAAATTGATGGCAAGGCTGTTGAAGAAGTAGCTGGCCGCTCCCGCGGAACGCCGCGTATTGCCAATCGCTTGTTACGTCGAGTCCGTGATTATGCGCAAGTTCGATCTGGTGCCAAGGGTGCCAACCATTTGACGCATGAGGACGCAATGTTGGCACTTGAAATGTATGAGGTTGATGAGAAGGGTCTTGATCGTCTCGATCGCTCAGTATTAGTTGCCTTAATCGAACGATTTAACGGTGGCCCAGTTGGTCTTTCAACGCTAGCAATTGCAGTTGGGGAAGAGACCGAAACTGTAGAATCAGTTGCTGAACCGTTTCTGGTCCGCAATGGATTTATGGCCAGAACACCGCGCGGGCGCATCGCAACAGCGCAAGGTTGGGCCCACGTGGGACGAACACCACCTGCCGGGGCTGCGACGCTTTTCGACACGCCCGCTCTTGACGCCTAGACTCTGCTCCTATGTCCACACCAAATAAAACTGTGAAGAGCCCTGCCCGCTCTGGCCGCTCCCTCGTGATCTTGGCGGTGATCCTGCTCGGATTAATCGTTACCGCATTTGTTCAAGGCGCTTCAGCTGTTCGCCTTGGTCTCGATCTGCGCGGAGGCACCAGCGTGACGCTGCAACCTCGCGCATCTAATGATGCCAACAAGATCACATCTGAGGCGGTAGACCAGGCTGTAACAATTATTCGCCAACGTGTTAACTCACTTGGTGTGGCTGAAAGTGAAGTAACCTCGCAAGGCAGCGGAACAAATCGTCAAATTGTAATTTCAGTTCCTGGAGATAGTGGACGTCGCGTTGTTGATCTAGTTGGTCAGACCGCCGAACTTCGCTTCCGCCAGGTTCTTGCCGAAAGTGCCGGGACCCCAACACCTGCAGACACAGCTACTGCAGCAACACCTGCTGATGGAGTTGCCGCAGATATCAATTCTCGTTTTGCCGCACTTGATTGCACCAACCCAGCTAATCGTGAAGGAACTGGCGCTGATAGCCCAGCCGACACAATTGTTTCTTGTTCTCGCGAAGGCGGGGCTAAATACATTCTCGGACCTGCCGAAGTTCTTGGTCAGCAAGTATCTGAAGCATCCGCCGGTATGGATCCTGCGCAAGGGGTTGCCTGGTTTGTTTCGCTAACTTTTAACGGCGAAGGAACTAAGGCATTTGGTGTGCTAACCAATCGCGTAACAACTCTAGCATCACCGCTAAATCAGGTAGCAATTGTTCTCGATGGTCTGGTTGTTTCTGCTCCGCGAATTAACGAAGCGATTCCTTCCGGAAATGCACAAATCACTGGCTCGTTTTCTCAAGTTGAAGCGCAAGATCTTGCCAACGTTCTTAAGTACGGTGCTCTGCCTTTGGCATTTGACCGTGGTGAAGTTCAGCAGGTTTCACCTACTTTGGGCGCCGATCAATTAAATGCGGGTCTGCTCGCTGGTTTCCTTGGGCTTGGACTCGTAGTTATTTACTCACTTCTTTACTACCGTGGTCTTGGTTTTGTAACTGTTGGCTCACTGGCTATTGCCGGTGGATTGGTTTACCTACTCTTCCTAGTACTTGGAGCGTTAATCGGATTCACTCTTACTCTGGCTGGAATTGCTGGAGCGATTGTGGCGATCGGTGTAACGGCCGACTCATTCATCGTCTTCTTCGAACGTATTCGCGATGAAGCGCGTGAAGGACGCTCACTACGCTCTGCAGTCGAAACTGGTTGGCTCAAAGCGCGTCACACTATTTTGGTTGCTGACGCTGTCTCGCTAATCGCAGCCGTTCTGCTGTATTTCTTCGCGGTCGGTGGCGTGCGTGGTTTCGCATTCACACTTGGTCTCACCACACTAGTTGACCTTCTCGTGGTCTTCCTATTTACAAAGCCAATCGTCACAATTTTAGCCGGAGTTAAATTCTTCTCATCCGGTCATCGTCTCTCCGGCTTGTCACCTAAGAGCATCGGTATGAAACAAACACAATCTGTAGCAACATTGGAGGCGTAAGCGATGTCAAAACTTTCCGGTCTTGGTGGTCGTCTCTACTCTGGTGAAACTTCAGTTGATTTCATTGGCCAGCGTCGTCGTTGGTACTCAATCTCTGCGGTCTTCATCCTTGCCTCGATTGCAGCACTTATCATCCAAGGCTTGCATCTCGGCATTGAATTCAAGGGCGGCTCGTCTTACACCGTCAATAAATCAGGGATCAGCGTTGAGCAAGCGCGTGCCTCTGTGGCATCAGTTGATATTCCGGGCGAAATAATTGTTCAGAAAATCGGCGATTCCAAGATTCGCATCCAAACTGGAGCGCTAACTAGCGCACAATCTAAGGGCGTTGAGAACGCACTTACTCAAACTTTCGATGTTGCTATTGAATCGATTGATACCCAAATAATTGGACCATCATGGGGTAAAGAAATCACCAAGAAGGCGCTCTATGGTCTTATTGCATTCTTGATAGTCATCATGCTCTTTTTAGCGATGGCTTTTGAACCCAAAATGGCGATAGCTGCCATCGTTGCCGTAGTTCACGACGTGTTTATTACAGTTGGAATCTACGCGCTCGTTGGCTTCGACGTTACTCCGGCCACGGTAATTGGTTTCCTAACAATTCTTGGTTATTCACTTTATGACACAGTGGTTGTATTCGATAAGGTTCGGGAAAATACTAAATCAGTTGCAGCTGTTGGCAAGATGACTTACTCACAGGCGGCAAACTTGGCCGTTAATCAGACAATCGTTCGATCTGCAAATACATCATTGATCGCACTTCTACCAGTTGGATCTATTCTCTTTGTTGGCGCTGGCTTGCTTGGTGCCGGAACTCTCAAGGATCTCTCGCTAGCGCTATTTATTGGCCTAGCGGTTGGTACATATTCTTCTATCTTTATTGCTCCTCCATTCTTGGCTTCACTTCGCGAAAAGGAACCTGCGATGCAGGCGCTGGCTAAGCGCGTGGCATCTCGTGGGGGAGCAAGCGTTGAATCAGTCTCATCTGCAACTGCAGCACGTCCAGCGATAAGCCCAAGTGGTAATCGCGGTCCTCGCAATCAACCAAAACGCAAGGGTCGCAAGTAAGGCGAATTTATTTGCCACTAGCGCCTGTAAATATTCGATTAGCTATGGATATTCTGGTTGCACCGTTAATTCAGACCCTGAAAGAGAATGATCCAACTAGCAACTTAAGTGATGTCGAACGCGCCTATGAGGTTGCAAAGCTGGCGCATGTGGGTCAAATGCGAAAATCTGGTGAAGAGTACATAACTCATCCAGTTGCCGTATCTCAAATCTTGGCCGAACTTGGCTTAAATGATGTGACGATCATTGCTTCGTTACTGCATGACACCATTGAAGATACGCCTTATTCCTTAACCCAATTGCGTGCGGATTTTGGCGATGAAATTGCAAACTTAGTTGATGGAGTTACCAAGCTAGATAAGTTAACTTATGGACCAACCGCTGAAGCCGAGACGGTTCGTAAAATGGTCGTTGCCATGTCACGTGATATTCGCGTACTTGTTATTAAGTTGGCGGACCGACTTCACAACGCTCGTACCTGGAAATATGTCTCCACCGAAAGTGCCGAAAGAAAAGCCCGCGAGACTCTAGATATTTATGCTCCGCTAGCCCATCGCCTCGGTATGAATGCGATCAAGTGGGAGCTAGAAGATCTCTCATTTGAAGTACTTGAGCCTAAAAAGTTTGAAGAAATTTCACGATTGGTGGCTGAAAGATCTCCTTCCAGAGATGCTTTGACGCAAGAAGTTATTTCGGCAGTACAAGGTGATTTGCTCAATGACTCTGTTTCGGCAACCGTAACCGGCCGCAAAAAACATTTCTATAGCGTTTATCAAAAAATGGTGGTTAGAGGCCGAGAATTCAACGATATCTATGATTTGGTTGGGATCCGAGTATTAGTAAATGATGTTCGCGATTGCTATGCCGTTCTTGGTTCAATTCACGCCAGATGGTCACCGGTTCCTGGACGTTTTAAAGATTACATTGCGATGCCAAAATTTAATCTCTATCAATCTCTGCACACCACCGTTATTGGACCAAACGGTAAAGCGATTGAAATTCAGATCAGAACCTACGATATGCATTCCCGCGCCGAGTTTGGTATCGCAGCACATTGGAAATATAAGCAGGGAAATGAGTCAAACTCCGCTTCACCTGAAATGCTCTGGCTTCGCCAACTGCACGAATGGCAGAAAGAGACGGAAGATCCTTCAGAGTTCTTAGAGGCGTTGCGCTTTGATCTGGGCAGTCCTGAAGTATTCGTCTTTACTCCGAAGGGCAGTGTGATCGCACTGCCGGGTGGATCAACACCTGTTGATTTTGCATACTCAGTCCATACCGATGTAGGTAGCCGTTGCGCTGGAGCAAAGGTAAATAATCGATTAGTTCCGCTTGATACTCGTTTGGTAAACGGTGATGTCGTTGAGATCGTCACAAATAAGAGTGAACATACCGGACCATCGCGAGATTGGCTTAACTTTGTAAAGTCTCCAAGAGCACGCTCAAAGATTAAGGCTCATTTCAGTAAAGAACGACGCGAAGAAGCCATTGATGCCGGGCGAGAATCTATCGCTCGTCAGATGCGCAAGGCTGGCTTGCCGTTACAGAAAATATTTGCAGGACATTCACTTCTGGAGTTAGCTCACGATCTACGTTATCCGGATATTTCTGCCCTTTATAGCGCTGTTGGTGATGGTCATGTTTCGGCCGCTTCCATCATTGAAAAATTAGTAGTCTCATTGCGCGTTGAAGATTCGCATCCCGAACCAACAATGGAACAGGTTCCAACAGGTTCACATTCAGTGCGCCGCTCCAGTAGTGCTATTGAGGTGGAAGGCGTCGGAGATGTACTCGTTAAATTAGCGCGCTGTTGCACGCCTGTACCAGGAGATTCGATAGTCGGGTTTATCACCAAGGGCAGCGGAATTTCTGTGCACCGGGAAGATTGTATTAACGCGGCAGACTTGCGGCTAAACCAAGGCGAGCGAATCGCTAACGTTAAATGGTTGACGGGAGCCGGCAGCGTATTCCTAGTCAACATCCAAGTTGAAGCTCTGGATCGAGCTAGGTTGCTTGCTGACATAACGCGGACACTTTCAGAGCAACATGTAAATATCTTGAGTGCGGCAGTTAACACGTCGAAGGATCGAACTGCAATTTCAAAGTTCACTTTTGAAATGGCAGATGCCACTCATTTAGATTCTGTATTAGCGGCAGTTAGAGCAGTTGAAGGCGTCTATGACGTCTATCGCAATTAGTTAAATTCGGCGAGAGACTTTTCTGCTTCGGCAAGCCAAACTTTACGTGCTTCAGCAGAATCAAGAGCTTCTTTTGCTTTCTTATCGTTACCGACAGATTGAGATTTAGCAGCAATCTTCTCGTAATTCGCAATCGATTCGGCTAGTTGCTTCACGACATCTGCAGCGCGTGCTTTTGCCGCCGGGTCAGTCTTGCGCCAGATTTCAGCTTCAGCGCTCTTAATTGCCTCTTCAACTTTCGCTACCCGTGCATCGAAGGCGGCGCGCTTATCACGATGAGTGATGCCAATTTTCTCCCAAGAACGTGCGAGATCGCGGAAGGCGTTCTTGGCAGCCTTGGCATCAGTAAATGGCACCAGCGCTTCAATTTGAACTATTAGCTCCTCGCGCTTTGCCAAGTTGGCGGTCATAGAAACTTCGCGTTTTTCTAAATCAGCGTTCTTAGTTGTGAAGAATTGGTCCTGTGCTGCCTTGAATTTAGCCCAGAGTTTGGCATCATCACTTGGCTTGCCACGACCTGCGGCCTTCCATTGATCCATCAAAGTTTTAAATTTACGAGCGGTTGCAACCCAATCAGTTGATGTGGCTAGCGCAGTTGCTTCTTCAACTAGAGCTTTCTTGGCCGCAGATACCTTAGAGGTCACCTCTTCTAGGCTGGCAAAGTGGGTACGACGGCGCTTATCAAACTTGTTGCGAGATGCTGAAAAACGCTTCCATAAGTCGGCATCTGCCTTCTTATCTAAACGTGGAGCAGATTTCCATTCTTCGAGTAGTGTCTTAAGACGATCTCCCGTAACTTTCCAATTCTCTGAAAGCGCGAGCGATTCTGCTTCGGCAACTATTTTTTCTTTCTCAACTAAAACTTGCTCACGATGAGCAGCCTTCGCTGCTAACTCGACCGCCTTTTTCGCTTCGTATGCTTCGCGATGACCTTCAATTAACGGCTCAATTTGTTCAACCGATAGCGAAAGAGCTTGCAAATCACCGACTCCATTTAATTCGCGTACTTGTTGGCGTAATTTCTTCACTGCTTCATATGCATCATCTGGCACTACTGCGCCACTTGTGATTCGGGCAGCAGTTAAGGCAACTTCAGATGCCAGAGCTTCAAATTTGCGAACGAAATATTGCAACGCTTCTTCTGAAGTTTTTCCGGGGTAGGAACCGACCGGCTTTTCACCTTCTGGTGTAAGCACAAATACAGTTCCGTCATCTGCCACTCGACCGAATTTTGATGGATCACCTATTAGGGCACTTGCCGCACTTGGTGTAGTTGGTGCGATCTTTACTGATCCTGGATTGATATTTTCGGTCATGGTATTCCCTTTCAGCGCGTCGGCTTTTAAGCCTTCGTTGTTTGAGTGTGCAGATGAGGTCTAGCGGAGATAAAAGGTACCCTGTCTTACTTGTCGAGGAAAGTTCGCGCTCAAAATACGCTGGAAATGGGGGTGATCTAATGTTGGTGACTTCTTTTGTGGCCCCAATGTTCGCCACTAACTGCTGGATAATCGCATCCGGTCCCGGTCAAGAGTGCATCATTGTTGATCCCGGCATGCCGGATATTTCGCATGAGATTACGGCGCTAGTTGCCGAACATGGCCTAAAACCAATTGCAACACTTATTACTCATGGGCATTTAGACCATACCTTCTCGGTCAAACCTCTGGCCGATGGCTACGGAATTTCGGCATATATACATGCCGAAGATCGCGACCTTTTGCTACGTCCGCAAGCAGCACATGGCGCTGAATTCTTAGCCACTCTTGATGCGATGGAATTTTCTGAACCTAATGAAGTCAAGAATTTGCGCCATGGCGATGAGATTGAAATTCTAGGAATGAAGATAACCGCGATTCATGCGCCAGGCCACACTCGGGGGAGCACGATGTTTGCGATAAATGATGAGATTCTAATTAGCGGTGATGTTCTCTTTGCAGGCTCAATTGGAAGAACAGATCTGCCATCGGGCTCGCACGAGGCGATGGTTAAGACCCTCAAGACCCGCGTTCTGCCATTAAGCGATGATTTACGCGTTCTTCCGGGCCATGGGCCAGAGACGACAATTAAATTCGAGCGAAAAAATAATCCTTATCTGAAAGAATTGCGCCTATGAAGTACGAAAAGATTCAAGCACCTAAAGGGGTCAGCGAGTACGGACCTCCGATGTCGGCTGCCTTTGAATGGGTACGCGAATCTTTAATAGCTCCTGCAAAACTTGCTGGTTACCAACTAATGGAGTTGCCGGTCTTTGAAGACACTGCGCTCTTTTCACGCGGTGTTGGTGAATCAACAGATGTCGTAAGTAAAGAGATGTACACCTTTGAAGATAGAGGTGGGCGTTCGCTAACGCTGCGTCCTGAAGGTACAGCCGGAGTTATGCGCGCAGTTATTGAAAGCGGACTCGACCGCGGTCAACTTCCAGTAAAAGTTTGGTATTCAGGAGCATTCTTTCGCGCCGAGCGTCCGCAAGCGGGTCGCTATCGTCAGTTCTATCAAGTTGGTATTGAAGCGATCGGATTAGATGATCCAGCAATTGATGCCGAGGTAATTGCGATCGCAGATCAAGGATTCAAATCTTTGGGTCTGCGTAATTACCGACTTGAAATTACCTCACTTGGCGATAACGAATCGCGGACGGCTCATCGCGTAGATCTTCTTAAATTTATCGCAAAGCTAGATCTTGATGAGGCGACAAAAGCACGCGCTGCGATAAACCCGCTTCGCTTATTCGATGACAAGCGTCCAGAGATGCAGAAAGCGATGGCGCAAGCGCCGCTGCTCCTTGATTATCTTTCGCAGCAGTCAGCCGAGAATTTCAAGCAAGTTAAGGGCTACCTTGACCAACTTGGTATCACTTACCAAGTAAATCCAAGGATGGTTCGCGGCTTGGATTATTACACCGGAACTACATTTGAATTCATTCATGAAGGATTGGGCGCCCAGTCTGGAATCGGGGGCGGCGGACGTTATGACGGACTTATGGAAATTCTTGGTGGGCAAGCGCTCTCTGGAATTGGATTCGGATTAGGTGTTGACCGAGCTCTGCTCGCCGCACAAGCCGAAGGCGTCTTGGTTGAAAACCAATTCTCATCTGATTTATTTATTATCCCGCTAGGTGATAACCAGAAATCTGTCGCGCTCTCATTGGCAGCGCAATTACGTCTTTCCGGCATACGCACAGAAATAGCATTTGGAGATCGTGCGCTAAAAGGTGCGATGAAAGCAGCCGATAAGAGTGGATCTCGTTATGTAATTGTGCTCGGCGATTCTGAGGTTGCATCAGGTACGGTTGAACTCAAACGTATGAGCGATGGCCTAACTTCATCGGTTAAGATTAAGGAATTGCAGAAGGCTCTAACTGGAGCGCTCTGAGGTATTTAACTTTCTAAGGTGGATTTTCTCCGATGTTAAGAACACATGACGCTGGATCACTTCGAGCAACTCATGCTGGTCAGACTGTTTCACTGGCCGGTTGGGTGGCCCGTCGTCGCGATCATGGCGGTGTGGCATTTATTGATCTACGTGATTCAACTGGTTCTGTTCAAGTTGTAATTCGTGATGAAGTGCTAGCAGGTTCTTTACGCGCTGAATGGTGTCTACAAATTACAGGTGAAGTCGTCCTTCGACCTGAAGGCAACGCGAATTCGACTCTGCCAACCGGTGCTATCGAAGTAATGGGCGATGACATTAAAGTTCTTAGCGAATCTGCTGCCTTGCCATTTCCGGTGGATAGCGGGAACGACTCTGAAATATCAGAGGAAGTTCGCCTGAAGTATCGCTATCTGGATCTGCGTCGCGAAAAGCCGGCGGCTAATTTACGACTTCGCTCAAAAGTTACCTCAACTATTCGACGCGTAATGGAAGATCTAGATTTTCTCGAAATCGAAACTCCTTATCTCACTCGGAGTACCCCTGAGGGCGCGCGCGATTTCTTAGTCCCCGTTCGCCTGCAACCCGGCAGTTGGTATGCCTTGCCGCAATCTCCGCAGTTATTTAAGCAACTTTTGATGGTGGCAGGTATGGAACGGTATTACCAAATTGCACGTTGCTTCCGCGACGAAGATTTTCGCGCAGATCGTCAACCAGAATTCACACAATTAGATATTGAAATGTCCTTTATTGATCAGGCTGATATTTTAGCCGTTGCCGAGAAACTCTTAGTTAAAGTTTGGAAAGAAGCAGTTGGTTTTGATATTCCAACTCCGATTCCTCACATGACATATGCCGATGCGATGCAGAATTACGGATCTGATAAACCAGATTTGCGATTTGATTTACAACTTATCGAACAGACCGCCTTCTTTGCAAAGACAGAGTTTCGAGTCTTTCAAGCTCCATATGTTGGCAGCGTAGTAATGCCAGGGGGAGCGACCTCGCCACGTCGTGAACTAGATGCTTGGCAAGATTGGGCAAAGGCGCGCGGTGCTAAAGGCTTGGCATACATTTTAGTAAATGAAGATGGAACTCTTAGTGGGCCAGTTTCAAAGAATATTTCTGAAGCAGAGCAAAGCGGAATTGTGGCTGCCACCGGTGCAAAGGCCGGGGATGCCATCTTCTTTGCTGCGGGAGAGCGAAGCGCCTCCCTTGCACTGCTCGGAGCGGTGCGTCTTGAAATAGGTAAGCGTTGCAATTTAATAAATCAAGGCGCTTGGGAATTTCTCTGGGTTGTAGATGCGCCAATGTTTGAGCCAACAGATAACGGTGGCTGGACAGCGGTTCATCATCCATTTACTGGACCTAAACCAGAGTTTGTTAAGAGTTTCGCTAGCGATCCAGCAAGCGCCTTGGCTTATGCCTATGACATTGTTTTAAACGGTACCGAACTTGGTGGAGGATCAATTCGTATCCATGACCGCGAGATACAGAAAGATGTATTTACGGTTATTGGTTTAAGTGATGAGGAAGCAGCAAGTAAATTCGGTTTCTTACTTGAGGCATTTAATTACGGTCCGCCTCCCCATGGTGGAATCGCACTCGGTCTCGATCGCGTCTGCGCGCTATTAACAGGCAGTGACTCAATTCGCGAAGTAATCGCTTTTCCAAAGACTGCCAGTGGGGGAGATCCACTTACTGGTGCTCCCACTCCGATAACACCCGCGCAGCGTAAAGAGAGCGGCGTTGACGGAGCCACAAAGGTAGAAGTCCAGAAGTAAAGGCCTTCTCAGGTAGGCTAGCGATAGATTTAAAACTAAGTGAGGATATAAATGGTTACCGGTCCAGGAGGAGTCGCAACGATTATCGCTGCCTGCTCACTTCTAGTCATTGCCATTGCAGTTTCCTACGCCGTTATCCGCATCGGGCGTTTAATTGATGAAGCGAAAACCTCGCTAAAAGCGCTAACTGATGAAGCTGCTCCGTTAATCCACGAATCAACTCGCACGGTTGAGTTAGTCAACAGCCCGCTGGAAAGTTTTGCCCGGATCACAAAAAATGTTGAGGATGTGACTACAAAAGTTGCAGATGCAGCTACTGGATTTATGGATAAGAGTGGCCCTGCAGTAAAGGTCGCTGGCGCGTTAATTAGCGCAGCGGGCATGAGCAAATCACGCTCAAAAAAGAAGAAGAAGGCGGAGTGATCCCCAAAAGTGGAATCCGCCGAGATCCGTTCGCGCTGGCTGCGCTTCTTTGAAAGTGATAACCGAGAAGGTTTAACTCACACAGTTGTTCCTTCAGCATCGTTAATTGCTGATGATCCAAATCTCTTGCTAGTCAACGCCGGCATGGTTCCATTCAAACCTTATTTCTTAGGTGAAGTAACCCCGCCTTTTAAGCGCGCGACATCTGTACAAAAGTGCGTACGTACTCTTGATATCGATGAGGTCGGAAAAACTACACGTCACGCTTCTTTCTTCCAAATGTGTGGCAACTTCTCATTTGGTGATTATTTTAAAGAGGGAGCAATAGCACTTGCTTGGGATTTATTAACTAGACCTATCGCCGATGGCGGATACGGTTTCGCCGAGGATAAATTGTGGGTGACCGTCTATTTAACAGATGATGAAGCCGCTGATATTTGGCATAAAAAGATAGGTATTCCAAAGGAGCGAATTCAACGCCGTGATATGGCAGATAATTTCTGGTCGATGGGCGTTCCTGGTCCGTGTGGTCCATGTTCTGAAATCTATTTTGATCGTGGTCCTGCCTATGGTCGAGATGGTGGACCCATTGCAGATGAGAATAGATACCTAGAAATATGGAACCTAGTCTTCATGCAAAATGAACGTGGTGCTGGTGGCGGCAAGGATGACTTCCCGATTCTAGGAGAGCTGCCGGCTAAAAGTATTGATACTGGGCTAGGCCTCGAACGCACAGCAGCGCTTTTGCAAGGCGTGGAAAATATTTACGAAATTGATACGACGATGCAAATTTTATCTAAAGCGATGGCTCTCTCTGGAGTTAAGTACGGTAAGGACGAAAAAACTGATATTTCCTTGCGCGTTATTGCAGATCATGCACGAACTTCTGCGATGTTAATTGGTGACGGTGTGACTCCAGGCAATGAAGGTCGGGGCTATGTTCTCCGTCGAATGATGCGCAGAACTATCCGAAATATGCGCCTGCTTGGAACAAATGATCCTGTAATGTCCGAACTCACCTCTGCAGCTATTGGCGCAATGGGTTCGCAGTACCCAGAACTGGTTTCAGATCAGAAGCGAATCCTAGAAGTCTCGATTTCAGAAGAAGAATCCTTCCTGCAGACGCTAAAGAGTGGAACGCAGATCTTTGATATTGCATCCTCGGAACTTAAAAGTAGGAAAGTTAATGTCTTGCCGGGCGAAGAGGTTTTCAAATTGCACGATACATATGGGTTCCCATTTGATCTAACGCTGGAAATGGCACGCGAACAAGGCTTAGAAGTTGACGAAGCTGGATTCACGCGGCTAATGAAGGAGCAACGCGATCGAGCAAAAGCGGATGCCAAGGCGAAGAAGAGCGGACATACCGATCTAAGCGAGTATAAGAAAATTGCTGATTCCCATGGCGCAACTGAGTTCGTTGGTTACGCCCATCTGTCGGCGGAGTCAAAGATCAGTGGAATTCTTCTCGACGGAGTCAGTGTAAAAAGTGCGCAGGCGGGCGATGAAGTTGAGATTGTTTTAGAACGCACTCCTTTCTATGCCGAAGGTGGCGGTCAATTAGCTGATGGCGGGTTAATCACTTTGGGAAATGGCGCAGTCATCGAAATTGATGATGTGCAATCTCCCGTGACGGGGCTGTCAGTGCACCGTGGCCGGGTACGTTCAGGTGCGCTAACAATTGGCGACGTGGCTTTGGCAGAGATAGATCAAGAACGTCGCAACGCGATCTCGCGCGCACACACCGCAACGCATATGGTTCATAAGGCATTCCGCGAAATCCTTGGTGAGACTGCAACGCAAGCCGGTTCTGAGAATTCACCGGGACGTTTCCGTTTCGATTTCCCCGCGACTGGAGCGCTTTCAGAAGGCGTTCTCGATGAAGTTGAATCACGCGTTAATACTCTGCTGCTAGATAATCTAGAAGTTAGTGCTGAAGTAATGTCTCAGGATGAGGCTAAAAAATTGGGCGCGATGGCCTTATTCGGTGAGAAATATGGCGATCGGGTACGCGTTGTAAGCGTAGGAGATTGGGCTCGCGAACTTTGTGGCGGAACGCACGTAGCTCGCTCTGGCCAGCTGGGTGTCATCAAATTATTGAGTGAGTCATCAATCGGGGCCGGTGTACGTCGCGTTGAAGCAGTGGTCGGTGTCGACGCTTATCGATTCCTGGCACGAGAGCATATGTTGCTAAATTCTTTAACGACGTTAATTAAAGGTGCGCGCACAGAGGAACTGCCAGAACGAATTTCTGAACTTCTAGCAAAGATGAAAGATATTGAGAAAGAGTTAGCGGTGCTGCGATCAGCATCGGCGATGGCTGATCTTTCTTCGGTGGCCGCGCAAGCTAAGAATCTAGGTGGCACAAGCGTAATTCTGACTAAGGTCGCTGAAGGAATCGTCGTCGATGATCTACGTAAAATCGCACTTGATTTACGTAATCGAAATCCAGATTCTGTGGTGGGTTTAATAAGTGTCTGTGATGGTAAACCAGTACTTGTCATCGCTGTAAGTGATGCTGCGCGGGCTAAGGGTCACAAAGCTGGAGCGCTAGTCAAGATTGGATCAACAGTTCTTGGCGGTGGCGGTGGCGGTAAAGATGATTTCGCGCAAGGTGGCGGTACTGCAGTCGCTGAAATCGACGCGGCGCTTATTGCGATAGAACGCTCACTCGCAGGCAAGTAATGTCACGCATCGGCCGACGAATTGCCTTCGACTATGGCGATGTTCGAATCGGTGCAGCGGTCTGTGATCCAGATGGAATTCTGGCGACTCCACTAACTACCTTGCAGAGCAAGGATCCGCAGCTAAAGAAGCAGATCGCAAAGTTGATTGACGAGTACGAACCAACAAAGTTTTATGTTGGCCAACCTAAATTACTAAGTGGCGCGGACGGATCTGCAGTGGCAAAGGTTCTCGTGTTCACTGAGATGCTGACTTCAAATTTTGATATCCCGGTAGTGCTGGTGGATGAACGTCTTTCTACGGTATCGGCGGCCAAGCAGTTGCGCGAATCTGGCGTAAACGCAAAGGATGCGCGTTCGGTAATTGATGCTGCGGCAGCGGTTGCAATTCTTGAACAAGGCTTGGCCAATGAGCGAAAGTAGATCAGCGCCACTGAGAGTTATCGCAGCGCTTGCGGTGGTTTTTCTTTTCACTGGGGGAGTGCATCAACTTCGATCTGGAGTAAGGTCCGCGCCAGACTTCCCTTGTAGCGTTGATTCTGCAGGAGATGTTTCAGTTGAGATTGCTAAAGGTGCAACTGGTTCAGATATTGCTACCAAACTTTATGAAGCAGGTGTCATTAAATCGAGTTCAGCCTTTTTTAGATTAGCAGTTGCTGATAAGAGATCGGCGACAATCGCACCAGGTGCGCATATTGTTAGTAAGGAGATTTGTGCAGCAGATGCCCTTAGCCAACTGCTAGATGCTAAGCGAATTGCAGGCTTGATTAATATAGTCGAAGGCGCATGGAGCACTGAGATTTTCAAATCTATGGTTGCGGCCGGCTTCAAGCAAACTGATATCAAATCAACAGTCTCACGATTGGAATTACCTGAAGGTTTCAAAGTTCTGGAGGGCTTGCTTTTCCCAGCGCAGTATTCTTTCGCTAAAGGAACCAGCGCCGATGGCGCCCTGCAGGCAATGATAGATCGTGCAACGACTGAGTTATCTAAGAGCGGTGTTACCACCAGTGCTGGGAAATACAAGGCACAGCAACTGGTAACCATGGCATCGATTATTCAGGCTGAAGGTAGAAATCAAGATTTTTCAAAGATTTCCCGCGTTATTCGCAACCGCTTAGAAAAGGGCATGCCCTTACAAATGGATTCCACTGTGCATTATGTTCAAAAAGCCAGAGGCGACATTTTTTTGAGTACCAAATCAACTCTTTTAAAATCGGAATACAACACCTATATAAAATACGGACTGCCACCAGGCCCTATTGGCAATCCAGGCTTTGATGCAATGTACGCTGCTGCCAATCCAGCGGTAGGCGATTGGATCTATTTCGTGACTGTTGCACCGGGCGATACGCGATTCACCGCATCTTATGACCAGTTCTCAACCTGGAAGATAGAATATAAAAAGAACTTACGTGCCGGCCTATTTGGGAGTTCGAAATGAGTAGTAAAGCTTTGAAAGGTGCGGTGCTTGGCTTTCCTATAGAGCACTCTCTTTCTCCGCTTTTACATAAGACTGCTTTCAAACTTTTGGGGATTTCGGGTGAATACACCGCCATCGAAGTACAAAGTGGCCAACTTGAAAAGTTTATAATCGATCGTGGTAGCGAGTTTGACTATCTTTCATTGACGATGCCCCTAAAAGAGGAAGCGCTCGAATTAGGAATTCAGATTCAGATAGATGATTTGGGAAAGCGTATTCAGTCTTTAAACACTTTAGTTAACCGCGATGGTCATTGGTCGGCAACGAGTACTGATGGTTCTGGTTTTTTAAAGTCACTATCTAACGCTGGATATGATCGTTTCGAGAAAGTTTTAATTCTCGGGGCCGGTGGAACCGCGCGAGCTGTCGCTGGGGCACTGGACGATCTAGCAGATAGCGTTGATGTAATGCGCAGGAGTGTTCGACGCAGTGCGGCGATAGCTGCGTGCTTTACCAGGATTGAATGTGAGTTCTTGGATTGGGATGATCAAATCGATTTGAGAAAATATGACCTGGTGGTCAACACAACACCTTCTGGGGCTGCTGACTTAGTTGCTGATAATTTAGCCTCACAAATTGACGCAGTTCTATTCGATGTCTTATATAAACCTTGGCCAACGCTATTGGCTAGAAGGTGGAGCGATTCCGGAGGTAGAACGATCAGTGGCCTGGAACTCTTGCTCTACCAGGGCATTGATCAATTGAATTTGGTGACTTCGATTAGCGAACGTGCGATTGATAGTGAACTTCGTATTGCGCTATCGAAAGCGATTGGTTAATCCACAGGCCTTAGGAAGCAGCTACTTGTGCGGACTACTCTTCCAAGATGTTCGTCGCACTTATTCTTTTCTCGTTGTATATATCTTTTGTAGATATTCGCCACCATCGCATATCAAATCGCGTACTTTGGATTACCTTTCTATCCCTGATTTCACTTAGCGTGGCCACCCACACAGATGTGTATCCACTAACTGGCTTATCAGTTCTGCTCCTTACACCGCTAATTTTGTGGGCCAGAATCGGCGCCGGCGATATTAAGCTGTTGATCGTCCTATCCTTCTTCTACATTCCAATTACATGGGATATGGCCTCAGATTTCTTACTTTCATTCACCTTGATAGCTACCGCACTCTTGATAATCCAACTGATCAGGTTCCACTCTTTCGCGGGATCTATCGCCTTAGCACCAGCGATTTGTGGCGCGGTAATTTGGTGCGCAAGATAGCGCTGCGATCTGACACAATATGCCAATGCGTTGGCTTACTGCAGGTGAATCTCATGGACAAGCCCTTTCGGCAATTATCGAAGGAATCCCGGCCAACATATCTTTGACTTCAAAAGATATTGATTATCATCTTTCGCGCAGACGTTTAGGTTTTGGTCGCGGCGCACGACAGAATTTTGAAGCAGATAAAATTACGATTCTTGGTGGCATTCGTTTAGGCCTCACACAAGGCGGTCCAATTTCAATTCAAGTTGGAAACTCTGAATGGCCAAAGTGGGAAAAGGTTATGTCGGCCGATCCGGTACCTGAAGAAGAGATAAAAGATTTAGCTCGTAACGCTCCTCTCACGCGCCCTCGTCCAGGTCACGCAGATTTAGTGGGAATGCAGAAATACGATTTTGATGACGCCCGACCTATTTTAGAGAGAGCTAGCGCGCGCGAAACTGCAGCGCGAGTGGCACTCGGTGCGGTGGCACGTGCATTTCTTGAACAAAGTGTTGGCATAACAATTCTTAGCCACGTAGTTTCTATCGGTCAGGTTCGAATTCCCGAAGGTACGGCGTTACCGTTGCAAGGCGATATGGAGCGCATCGATGCCGATCCGGTTCGTTGTTCAGATGCTGCTACAAGTGCGCTGATGATCAGCGAAATCGAATCAGCACATTCTGATGGCGACACTCTGGGTGGTGTTTGTGAAGTGTTGGCATATAACCTTCCACCAGGACTTGGCTCTTACGTTCATTCGGACCGACGGCTGGATGCGAAACTTGCAGGTGCGATGATGGGTATTCAAGCGATTAAAGGCGTTGAAATCGGTGATGGATTCTTAACTGCTACTCGCCGCGGATCGGTTGCACATGACGAGATTGAACGTGGCAGCGATGGTTTGATCAAACGTCGTACCGACCGAGCAGGTGGCACTGAAGGCGGTATGTCTAATGGTGAAATCCTGCGTGTTAGCGTTGCGATGAAACCAATATCAACAGTGCCGAAAGCTTTAGATACGATCGATGTAAAAACTGGTGAGGCAGCTAAGGCAATTAATCAACGATCAGATGTTTGCGCAGTCCCGGCTGCTGGTGTTGTTGCTGAGGCGATGGCGGCACTTGTTCTGGCGGAAGCGGTGCTCGAGAAATTTGGCGGAGATAGCGTTAGTGAGACTCGTCGTAACTTCGAGTCTTATATGGCAAATTTACGTTTTAAGTAGCCTTAGATGAGTAAATCGATAATTCTAATTGGTCCTCCCGGTGCTGGTAAAAGCACAATAGGTAAACAACTTGCGCGCAGCCTCAATTGCTCTTTCACGGATACTGATGACATCATTGAAGCGCAGACTGGATTCACTATTTCTCAAATATTTATCGATCAAGGCGAACCTTGGTTTCGCGAATTAGAAGTAGAAGTAGTACTGAAAGCTATTGCAGAAATAGATGGCGTTCTCTCTCTGGGTGGTGGAGCGCCTTTATCGCAACCTGTTCAAGATCTGTTGCAAGGGATTTCAACACCAATCGTTTTTCTCGACGTATCGCTGGCAACGGCGGCTCCACGAGTTGGATTTAATCGCGATCGTCCACTTTTGCTGAACAATCCGCGCGCCGCCTGGCAAACGCTAATGGAGAAACGCCGGCCGATATACGAATCCGTGGCAACTCATATCGTTGCAGTAGATGGTCTCTCACCAAAGGAAGTCGCTGGAAAGATTCGGGAAATCGTTGGTGGAACTACATGAGCACTAGATCAGGTGTTGTTAGGCTAAGTCAATGATTATTGAGGTTGCCGCGGAGCAGACTTATCCGGTCATCATCGATAGTTCCTGGAAAGTTGAACTCTCTAAATTGTTAGTGGGCCGAAATAAGGCAGCAATTATCGTGTCTGAGAAAATGCAAGGCTCCATAAAAGATCTGGTCGCAACGGATGCCGAGGCACTCATCTTTCCGATTCCAGATGGTGAGGCCGGCAAGAGCAGTGCAACGCTGAATAAAATTTGGGATTGGCTTGGTGCCGCGGGTTTTACTCGCAGCGATTTGATCATAGGTATAGGTGGGGGAGCGGTTACTGATTTTGCTGGTTTCGCTGCCGCCTCATGGCTGCGTGGAATCGACTGGATTGCGATTCCAACAACAGTTGCTGGCGCAGTTGATGCGGCAATCGGTGGAAAGACTGCGATCAATAGTGAATACGGCAAGAATCTGATTGGTGCTTTTCATAGTCCGACTGCAGTAATCATTGATGTTTCTTGGTTTGATTCACTTAGCGATCGTGACTTCGCGGCAGGATTGGCTGAGGTTGTAAAAGCGGGATTTATATCAGATGCAAAAATCCTTGATTTAATTGGCACATCAGAAATTTCCGATCTTCGCGCCAATCGCGATACGGTTATAGATCTGATTACGCGCGCTATTAAGGTTAAGGCGAGGGTTGTTTCTTCGGATTTCAGAGAGAGTTTCGACCGTGAAGTTTTGAACTACGGCCACACTTTGGGCCACGCCATCGAATTACATTGTAAATACGATTTACGGCATGGGGAGTGCGTTGCTATAGGAATGGCCTTTATGGCCCAACTTCAACTCTCACTGGGTCTAATAACTCCAGAGATAGCCCAGCAACATCTGGATATTCTAAAAAACTTAGGGTTACCAATCAGCTATCAACGTCAGGCGTGGCCGAGCCTCTTGGCAAGTATGTATCTAGATAAAAAATCACGCGGCAAAACCCTGCGATTGGTTACGATTAAGGGGATCGGCATCACCGATCGTCTGGAAAATCCAGATGAGAAGATTTTATTGGCAGCCTACGAAAAGGTGAGTTCATGAATGTTCTAGTTATCAACGGCCCAAATTTGGCGCGTTTAGATATAAGAGACTCGGCTATTTACGGTGATATGACTTATCCGCAATTGGTTTCACATATCGAATCTGCCGCCAAGACTCATGGCTTTGTTGCAGATGTTCGACAAAGTGATGACGAGGCTACGATAATTTCCTGGCTGCATGAGGCAGCAGATAAGAAAATGCCAGTGATCATCAATCCGGCGGCTTTCACTCATTATTCATATGCCATTCGAGATGCTGCAGAGTTGGTTAAGAGTCCTCTGATTGAGGTACATCTTTCCAACCCATTGGCGCGCGAAGAGTTTCGTCATACATCAGTTATTTCTGGCGTCGCTAATGGAACCATCGGGGGATTTGGCCCAAATTCTTACGTATTAGCCTTGATCGCTTTAAAGGCGTTGACTGCTTAGAAGTTCGGGTAAACTTCCCAAATTGCCTTCGAAAATCGAAGGCCAACCTCGCGTAAGGCTCTTTGAGTTCGCAATTGGTTGATCGCTTGCGCAAATTGCGCGAACTGGAGTAAATCGTGGCATCAACAAATGATCTAAAAAATGGAATGACCCTTGATATAGATGGTCAGCTATGGACTGTTGTTGAATTCCAACACGTAAAGCCAGGAAAAGGTCCAGCGTTCGTTCGCACCAAGTTAAAGCAAGTTCTTACTGGCAAGGTAGTCGATAAGACATTTAACGCCGGAGTAAAAGTTGAAATAGCTATTCTTGAAAAACGCGAAATGAACTTCTTATATAAAGAGGGCGAAGATTTCGTTTTCATGGATAACAAGACTTTTGATCAAATGAATATTTCGGCTGCCGTCGTTGGCGAAGCCTCAGATTACATGCTTGAGAACACCGAGGCGATAGTTGCGATCCATGAAAACAACCCTCTGTATATCGAACTGCCCGCATCTGTTGTCTTAACAATTACTTACACAGAGCCTGGTCTACAAGGTGATCGTTCATCTGGCGGAACTAAACCCGCGACAGTTGAGACTGGTATTGAAATTCAGGTTCCACTTTTTATTAAGCAGGATGAAAAAGTTCTAGTTGATACTCGCGATGGTTCATACCAAGGCCGCGCCAACTAGTGTCAGCCCGAAGTAAGGCTCGCAAGCAGAGCCTTGATCTGCTCTACGAGGGTGATATCCGCGGTCAAGCCCCTGCGGATTTACTTGCCTCGCGAGAAGTAGTTGATGAGGGACCCGATGCGCGACCCATTCGTGAATATACAAAAGAGCTAATTTCTGGAATTGCTGATAACCGCAGGAAGATTGATGAACTCATTTCAACTTATGCGCAAGGTTGGGATATGGATCGTCTGCCTGCGGTAGATCGCAATATCTTGCGGCTGGGAATTTACGAGATTCTTTGGTGTAAAGATCTAGATGATGCGATCGCAATTGATGAAGCACTCAATTTAGCAAGAGAACTTTCCACCGATGACTCGGCGGCATACATCCATGGGGTTCTTGGAAGAATTTCAAATATTAAAGATAGTTTGGCTATTTAAGGCTGATTAGCGCCAAACGTTTCTCGGTTAGCCAGGCTTTTAATTCTGGCAAAGTTATGGCAAAAACCAAGGTAAGCGTGTCGAAATCGCTGGCACGCAGCGTCAATACTTCACCGTTCCAGTCACTTCTGCGCGCAGCAATTGCTGAGATAAAGGATTGCAAGGTGGTGATCTTTACATCGGGATCAGATTTTACGAGTTCACCGAGTCGTCTTTGATCTATGGTCAAGGTTTCGGGATTAACTGCATCGGTGCGCGAGAAGTCTCCAAGTAGATTAGCAATTGGAATACCAAAGAGCTCGGCTATTTCTATCGAGCGGGCTAGCGATAGTGCACGCGATCCGCGCTCATATGAACCCATGACTACCGCCTTAATGGAACCGGATGAACGGTTTTCGACATCATGGAGCGTCCAACCACGCGCCTTGCGCAGCGTGCGAATTCGTAGAGCGACTGATGCGCTAGTTGGTTGGGCAAATGGTGCGTTATTTGTCATCGGGCAAGGCTAGATCAATTCACCGTGAGCGCGTCGCCGGCTGTCCACAGGATGGTGCGATTGGGATGTATCATTTGCCAACATCCTTTAACGACCCGTCCTGCGAGGCGGGGAAGGAGATTTAAATGAGTCTTGCCCTGCCTGCGCCAGATATTGCTCGCGCGCTGATCCGCATCTCCCATGAAATTTTGGAACGAAATTCAGGCTCAGCAAATATAACTTTATTGGGCATTCCAACACGTGGTGCTCATCTTGCAAAACGCATCGCTTCGGCAATTGAATCAATTGAAGGCACAAGCGTTCAGATGGGAACTCTCGATATCACCTTGCACCGTGATGATTTACGGATGCGCGCTCCTCGGGCGCTTATGCCGACGGTTATCCCATCTCTTGGTGTGGAAGGCCGCGATGTTGTACTTGTAGATGATGTTCTCTTCTCCGGCAGAACGATTCGCGCCGCCCTTGATGCACTTGGTGAAATAGGAAGACCGAAATCCGTGCAATTAGCAGTGCTAGTTGATCGCGGGCATCGCCAGCTTCCGATCAGAGCGGATTTTGTAGGAAAGAATCTGCCAACATCGATCGAGCAGAGCGTTGTGGTTCATCTGACAGAGCTAGATGGTGCTGATGAAGTCCTGATTGAAGGGCCACTTCCATGAAACATTTACTGTCGATAAATGATCTTTCAAAGGTAGATGCAATTTCGATTCTAGATACCGCACAAGAGTTGGCTCGAGTAAGTGATGGACCAATGAAAAAACTTCCAACTTTGCGCGGGCGCACTATCGTAAATCTCTTTGCCGAAGATTCCACTCGCACACGGATTTCTTTTGAGGCAGCCGCCAAGCGCCTGTCTGCTGATGTCATTAACTTTTCTTCAAAGGGTTCAAGTATCAGCAAAGGTGAATCGCTGAAAGATACTGCGCAAACTCTGCAAGCCATGGGCGCCGATGCGGTAATCATTCGACATTCAGCATCAGGGGCTGCGCAACGGTTAGCCGATTCAAAATGGATGTCGGGCTCTGTCATTAATGCTGGAGATGGAACTCATGAGCATCCGAGCCAAGCCTTACTAGATGCTTTTACTATCCGTAAGCATCTATCAAAAGGCGCGACTGATTTAGCTGGTTTGCGAGTTGCGATCGTTGGAGATGTTCTACATTCCAGAGTTGCGCGCTCAAATGTTCTCTTATTATCTAAACTTGGAGCGCAAGTTGTTCTGGTTGCGCCACCAACACTCTTGCCAGTTGGAATCGAATCCTGGCCGTGCCAAATCTCTTATGATTTAGATGAAGTGATTGCCAGCGTGGATGCAATCATGATGTTACGCATCCAATTGGAGCGAATGTCCGAGATGTATTTCCCTAACGCTCGTGAATATTCCAGATACTTCGGTCTAAATAGTGACCGAATCCGCGCCATGAAGGCTGAAGCAATAGTTATGCACCCCGGACCAATGAATCGTGGATTGGAAATTACCGCCGATGCCGCTGATGGCGCACGATCAGTAATCGTTGAACAAGTTGCCAACGGAGTAAGTATTCGAATGGCGATTTTATATCTGCTGCTCGCAGGCAATCAGGAAATTGCAGAAAATGGAGTTAGCTCATGAAAAACGGAAACTATCTTTTAACTGGTCTGACTCTGCCGAATGGCAGTAAGAGCGATATCGCAATTAGCGCTGGAAAGATCACAGAGATTGCTCCAAATCTAATCGCAGCGGAAGGCTTTACTAAAGTAGATCTGGCAGGCTCGATCGCACTTCCTGGACTCGTTGATTTACACACACATTTGCGTGAGCCAGGCAAAGAAGATGCCGAGACTGTTCTTTCCGGAACGATGGCCGCAGCGAAAGGCGGCTTTGTCGCCGTATCTGCAATGGCAAATACGTCACCAGTTGCAGATACTGCAGGAGTTGTAGAACAGGTTTTCGCACTTGGTCAGAGCGCCGGGTTTGCCGATGTCTTTCCGATTGGTGCGGTGACAGAAGGTTTAAAGGGAGAAAATTTAGCTGAGATCGGAGCGATGGCTGATTCTCGCGCCAGAGTTCGCGTCTTTAGCGATGATGGAAGTTGTGTATTCGATCCGCTCGTTATGCGCAGAGCACTGGAATATGTCAAGAAGTTTGATGGTGTTATTGCCCAGCATGCGCAAGACCCGCGTTTGACGCAAGGGGCGCAGATGAATGAAGGAGAAATTTCCTCGCGTCTTGGCTTGAAGGGATGGCCAGCGGTTGCAGAAGAGGCAATCATTGCACGCGATGTTTTATTAGCCGATCACGTGCAATCACGTTTACACATCTGTCACTTAACAACGGCTGGGGGAGTCGAAATTATTCGTTGGGCGAAGGCTCGAGGTATTAGTGTTACTGCAGAAGTAACTCCGCATCATCTTCTGCTGACGGATGAAAGTGCTCTTAGCTATGACCCTATTTTTAAGGTTAATCCGCCGCTTCGCACTCAAAAAGACGTGGAAGCGCTACGAGAAGGTTTAGCCGATGGAACAATCGATATCGTCGCTACCGATCATGCCCCGCATCCGGCGGAGGCAAAAGAGTGTGAATGGCAAGAAGCGGCATTCGGAATGTTGGGACTTGAAAGTGCGCTTTCGATTATCAACCAGACCATGGTGACAACTGGTTTAATGAATTGGGAAACTGTGGCCGATCGCATGAGTTACGCGCCTGCAAAAATTGCACGTTATGCAGAGCACGGTAAGGCACTTACGGTAGGCGCAATCGCAAACATCACGTTAATTAACCCAGCCCAGTCTTACCGAGTAGACCGCGACCTAGTCGCTTCGCGCAGCCGTAATACGCCATTCCATGGAATGGATTTGCAGGGCGCAGTCACAGCTACGTTCTTCAGAGGTCTTCCGACTTTTCTAAATGGAAAACTAGCCTCAATTCATGAAGGCTCGCCTGAAAGTGCTGGTAAGTAATGGCTAAAGCGTTCCTAGTTTTAGATGATGGCAGAATATTCGAAGGAAAGTCTTGGGCTGCCACTGGTCGCACATTCGGAGAAGCAGTTTTTCAAACGGGCATGACGGGCTATCAAGAAACGCTGACTGATCCGAGTTATCACAGACAAGTAGTTGTGATGACTGCTCCACATATCGGTAATACTGGAGTAAACACTCCAGATAACGAATCGCGCAAAATCTGGGTGGCCGGGTTTGTTGTCAGGAATCCTTCGACGATCACCAGCAATTGGCGCAGTGAAAAAGATTTGGAAGCTGAACTGATCGAACAATCGATTGTGGGTATCCAAGGTATTGATACTCGCGCGCTAACTCGCCACCTGCGTGATCGTGGCGCGATGCGCGTTGGAATCTTCTCAGATGTTGAACTCACTCGCGAAGAAATGGTGATCGAAGTACGCAAGACTGATGCGATGTCGGGCGCGTACTTAAGTGCGGATGTTTCGACAGAGCAAACTTATGTTGTGCCCGCTATTGGAAAAAAGAAATTTTCGGTGGCTGCAATCGATCTTGGAATTAAAGGTGCAACGCCACGCGCTTTAGCGGCAAGGGGTGTCGAGGTTCATGTGCTTCCCTTTAACGCGACCTTCGAGGAGATCACGGCAGTTAAACCTGATGGAGTTTTTCTCTCAAATGGTCCCGGTGACCCATCGACAATGAGCGATGTAGTCGACCTGGTTCGCGAAGTTCTTGGCGCAGAAATTCCGATATTTGGAATTTGTTTCGGTCATCAGATATTGGGTAGAGCCCTTGGATTTGAAACGTATAAATTGCAATTCGGCCACAGAGGAATAAATCAACCAGTTCTGGATAAAAAGACGGGCAAAGTCGAAATAACGGCCCATAATCACGGCTTTGCAATCAAGGCGCCTACCGATGCAATTTTTAATACAGTTTACGGTCCTGGGGAAGTTACCCACATCGGTTTAAATGATGGAGTTGTGGAAGGCTTGCAATTGCTTGAACGCGGCGCCTTTAGCGTTCAGTATCACCCAGAAGCAGCGGCGGGTCCACATGATGCCGCTTATCTATTTGATCGCTTTATCGCGCTAATGGAGAAATATCCAAGAGTTCAGGCGGTGATCTAGTGGCGCGCGATGAATCAATAAAAAGCGTTTTGGTGATTGGTTCAGGACCTATTGTGATTGGTCAAGCCTGCGAATTTGATTACTCTGGAACTCAAGCTTGTCGCGTTCTGCGCGCAGAAGGCATTCGCGTGATTTTAGTCAACTCTAATCCGGCCACGATCATGACAGATCCGGAATTTGCCGATGCTACTTACATCGAACCGATAACCCCCGAATTTATTGAAAAAATTATTGCTAAGGAACGCCCCGATGCGGTGCTAGCAACTCTTGGTGGGCAGACCGCACTTAATGCAGCGATTGGTCTTCATAAGGCTGGAACTTTGGAGAAGTATAAAACTAGGTTAATTGGTGCCGATGTTGACGCAATTGAGCGTGGAGAGAACCGCGAGATTTTCCGAGGAATCGTTGAAAAAATTGGCGGTGAATCAGCCAAATCAGTTATTTGTCATACTATGGAAGAAATTATTGCTGGTGTTGAAGTCTTGAACTATCCAGTTGTTATTCGTCCTTCGTTCACAATGGGTGGACTCGGTTCTGGTATCGCCTTCGATGAGGAATCGTTGCGTCAGATCGCAGGCGCGGGATTGCGCCATAGTCCAACTTCGGAAGTACTTCTCGAAGAGTCGATAATTGGTTGGAAAGAGTATGAACTTGAAGTAATGCGCGATAAGTCAGATAACGTAGTGATTGTCTGCAGCATCGAAAATATAGATCCAATGGGTGTTCATACTGGTGATTCGATAACAGTTGCACCTGCTCTTACTCTAACTGATGTTGAATTCCAGAAACTTCGCGACTTATCAATTGATATTATTCGTGAAGTTGGAGTAGCCACGGGTGGTTGCAATATTCAATTTGCGGTTAATCCGGATGATGGTCGCATTATTGTGATTGAGATGAATCCACGTGTTTCGCGATCGAGTGCGCTGGCTTCGAAGGCAACGGGTTTTCCGATTGCAAAGATTGCTACCAAATTAGCAATCGGATATACCTTAGATGAGATCAAGAACGATATAACTCAAGTCACTCCAGCATCCTTTGAACCGACTCTGGATTACATCGTCGTAAAAGTGCCTCGCTTTGCCTTTGAAAAATTTGCTGATGCTGATCCCCGCCTGACAACAACTATGAAGAGCGTTGGCGAAGCGATGGCTATTGGTCGATCCTTTCCAGAGGCGCTAATGAAGGCGTTGCGTTCGCTGGAACGCAAAGAGGCAATCTTTCACTTTCCTGCAGATATTTCTGGAATTGATGTTGCAGCGCTCTTGCTCGCTATGCGAATTCCGACCGAGTATCGCTTACAGCAAGTTCAGCAGGCCATGTGGGCTGGTGCAACTATTGAAGATGTTTTTGCTGCAACGAAGATCGATCGCTGGTTTTTGCATCAATTAGATTTGATTAACTTGCGTGCGAGGGAGCTAGCTCAGCCAGCTGAACTCAGCCTTGATTATCTTAAATCTGCAAAGGAGATGAGCTTCTCGGATGCTCAGATTGCGCAGTTGCGTGGAGTTCACGAAGGAGATATTCGAAAAGCGCGTCACCATTTAGGTCTTCATCCGGTTTATAAAACAGTAGATACCTGCGCTGCTGAATTTGAAGCGTTCACGCCGTATCACTATTCAAGTTATGAAGAAGAGACCGAAGTGCGCACGCGGACCAAACCTGCGGTCATTATTTTAGGTAGCGGCCCAAATCGTATTGGGCAAGGTATTGAATTTGATTATTCATGTGTTCACGCTTCCTTTACTTTGCGTGATGCTGGTTATGAAACAGTGATGATCAATTGCAATCCTGAAACTGTTTCCACAGATTACGACACATCAGATCGCTTATATTTTGAACCCTTAACGTTAGAAGATGTTTTAGAAGTGGTCCATGCCGAAACTTTGGCGGGTCCGGTACTTGGCGTCATCACACAACTTGGTGGTCAAACCCCGTTAGGTCTAGCAGCCGGCCTTAAAGCTGCAGGTGTAACAATTTTGGGAACTTCACCAGATGCCATTAACTTGGCCGAAGAACGTGGTGCATTTGGCAAAGTCCTAGCTGAACAAGCTTTAACTGCTCCAGAGTTTGGTATGGCTTCTTCACAATTGGAAGCGCTAGATATTGCAGCACGCATCGGATATCCAGTGTTAGTTCGTCCATCATTTGTTCTGGGCGGTCGTGGTATGGAAATTGTTTATGACGATGCTGCTCTTTCAGGTTTTATAACTAGAGCTACATATATAACTCCAGATCATCCAGTTTTGGTCGATCGCTTTCTAGACAGTGCTATTGAAATTGATGTAGACGCACTCTATGACGGAAGCGAACTCTTCCTCGGTGGCGTAATGGAACATATCGAAGAGGCCGGAATTCACTCGGGGGATAGCGCATGCGTTCTGCCCGCGATGACAATTACCCCCAGTCAACAGAAGAGTATTCGTGAAGCTACGCTGAAGATCGCACAAGGTGTTGGTGTATTAGGTCTAATTAATATTCAGTTTGCGATCGCTGGCGACATTCTCTATGTACTGGAGGCCAATCCACGAGCCTCGCGCACTGTCCCGTTTGTCAGCAAAGCAACCGGGGTTCCATTAGCTAAAGCGGCGGCGCGAATTTCACTTGGCACGAGCATCGCTGATTTACGAAGCGAAGGATTGTTGCCCGCGAGTGGTGATGGAGTTGCAAAGGCAATCTCTGTTAAAGAAGCGGTACTTCCTTGGAATCGTTTCCGCAGAACAGATGGTCGCGGAGTGGATGCGGTTCTCGGACCTGAGATGCGATCAACAGGTGAAGTAATGGGGATCGCGCACACGTTTGGGGAAAGTTATGCCAAGAGTCAGATAAGCGCTTTCGGTCCGCTGCCAAAGTCTGGAACGGTTTTTATCTCCTTAGCTGATAAAGATAAAAGCTCCGGCTTGGCACCATCTCGAGCTTTTGCTGAACTAGGATTTAATTTAATAGCCACGGGTGGTACCGCGGATTTCTTGGCTAATAATGGAATATTGGCGCATAAGGTGCGAAAGAATTCAGAAGGATCAGGACCAATGGGGGAGAAGACAATCGTCGAACTTTTAAATACTGGTGGAGTTGATTTAGTTATCAATACACCGGTTGGACGAGGCACGCGTGCTGATGGCTGGGCTATCAGAACTGCGGCAGTTCAAAGATCCATCCCTTGCATTACAACTACTGCTGGATTTAGCGCAGCGGTACAAGGAATTAGAGCGTTGCAACGCGGTGAGCTTTCAGTCTCTCCAATTCAAGAATGGTTAAAGATGTGATGTCACAAATTAACCGCAGCGCAACGCACATGCGTGCCACTATTTTGGCGAATAAAAGAGTCGGGCAGTATCACCAGATAGTTTTTGGTATTGGTGATCTCGTAAAGAGTTGTCGTCCTGGAAATTTCGTAGCGATAAGCGTAGGTGGAGACTCTTCGCGGATGATCTTGCGTCGCGCATTTGCGATATCTCGCGTATCGGAAAACGCAAGTTTCGGTGGCACTATGGAGCTAATTGCTGCCCCACATGGCTCGGGTTCAAAGTGGCTCTGCTCGCAGATCGAGGGTTCAGAAGTCGACATCGTTCTTCCTCTAGGGACTGCTTTTGGAATTCCTACATCACCTGTCAATGCGCTGTTAGTCGGTGGCGGATACGGTTCGGCTCCCTTGTTTGGTTTAGCAGAGGTTCTAAAAGCGCGCGGATGCAAAGTTGATATGTTGCTTGGTGCGTCAACTAGCGCAAAAATTTACGCGCCGATGGAAGGAAAGCGCTCAGTAAATTCGCTTAAGATCTATACCGAAGACGGCACGATGGGCGAACTAGGCCGCGTGACTGAGCCAATTAAAGTTTTGGTAGAACAGAAAGCAATCGATGTTATCTACTCATGCGGTCCGATGGGTATGTTACGTGCCATCTCTGAGCTAACTGCAAATACAGATGTAGTTCATCAATGTGCAGTGGAAGAGGCTATGGCATGTGGAATTGGAATCTGCATGACTTGCGTCCTTCCTGTTAAAGGCGAAGACGGTAAGATTTCTATGTTGCGCTCATGTATTGATGGTCCAGTTATGGATGGGTCACAAGTGCAATGGCATCTGGTGGGGCAAGTTCCTGAGGTTAATTCATGAGTGACTTTGATTTCTCAACTACCCTAGGAAACGCGTTTTTCAATACTCCGATTTTTACCGCCAGTGGGTGTGCCAGTTCCGGTAAAGAATTGGCACAGTTCTTCCCGCTAAAAGATATCGGCGCAGTAGTCACCAAATCGATCATGAATAAACCTCGTTATGGGCGTCCGACTCCACGTATGGCCGAGACTCCATCAGGAATGTTAAATTCGATTGGCTTACAAGGTCCAGGGATTGAAGCCTTTCTCGCCAACGATATTCCGTGGTTAGTAGAGCAGAATTCAAGAATCATTATTTCTATCGCAGGTGAGACCATTGAAGAGTACGCAACGCTGGCTCGGAAGGTCAGATCAGTTGCGGGAATTAGTGCTATCGAAGTAAATATCTCCTGCCCAAATGTAGAAAATCGTGGCTTGGTCTTTGCTTGTGATCCAGATGCATCTCGTAGAGTTATTGATGGGGTCCGCAAAACCATTGGGGGAGAACTTCCGATTATTGCAAAACTTTCTCCTGATGTAACAAACCTCCCTGAGATCGCAAAGGGCGTAGTTGAAGCCGGCGCTGATGCTCTTGCCTTGATAAATACCGTTTTAGGAATGGTTGTAAATTTAGACACGATGCGACCTCATCTTGGGGGTAAGACAGGTGGATTATCTGGTCCCGCTATAAAGCCTGTAGCAGTTCGCGCTATATATCAAGTACACGCAGCGATGCCAGAGGTTCCAATTCTTGGAATGGGCGGAGTTTCATCGGGGCGCGACGCCTTGGAATTTATTTTGGCTGGAGCATCTGGTGTCAGTGTTGGCACGGCTAGTTTTGGAAATCCACATGCGGCAGTTGATATTCAAAGTGAATTACGTGATCTTCTTATAGCCAAGGGTTTTCCATCTCTTAAATCGGCTATTGGTTATGCGCATCGCGAGGCTGATCTATGAAAGCTCCAATAATTTTGGCGGTAGATACATCGGATTTCGATACTGCAATTGCTTGGATTAAGGCGACAAAAGATAGTGTTAGCGTTTATAAATTGGGTCTAGAATTTTATTTGAATTTTGGATCTGACGGCGTTTCGAAGGTAATAAGCCAGACCGGTGCGGAGATATTCTTAGATTTAAAGTTGCATGATATTCCCCATACCGTTGCGGGTGCTGCAAAAGCGATTGCTAAATTGCAACCTAAGTTTTTGACGGTGCACGCAAGTGGTGGAGCGGCGATGGTTAAGGCTGCAGCTGATGCGGTGCCAAGCGTCTGCATAACTGCAGTAACTATTCTGACTTCACTATCTGAAAGCGATCTCTTTGAGATTGGCTATGCCAGCCCTGCTTTAGAGAGCGCGGTTGCGCTAGCCAAACTTGCGGTGGACGCGGGCGCAAAAGCGATTGTTTGTTCGCCGCTCGAAACTGCGGCTATACGTAGCGCAGTTGGTGAAACGCCGATCATTATTACACCGGGTGTCAGACCACTTTCTGAAATGGGTGGTGATGATCAGGTGCGAACGATGACACCCGCAGACGCGATCGCTGCCGGAGCAAACTTCGTAGTTATAGGCCGTCCAATCACAAAATCGTGGTCAGATGGCGCAGCAGCAATGACCGCTAAAGCGCGTTTGATCGCCGATGAGATTCTTTCGGCTATTGCGTAGAGTTGTCCTGTGCCAACACCGCCTAAGTTAACTCCAGAACAGCGCAAGGCTGCCTTGGCCAAATCCACATCCGCACGGCAGACACGGGCCGCAACCAAAGCGCGAGTTAAGTCAGGGGAGTTAACACTTTCGGCGATTTTCGAGTTGGCCACCGTTGATGAAGCTATTGCCAAGATGAGAGTCGTTGAGCTTCTGGAATCTTTTGCTGGAGTGGGGAAAGTTCGAGCAATAGCAACGCTAGATCGCTTATCGATTTCGCAGACTCGTCGTGTGCAAGGTCTCGGCAATGCCCAGCGTGCGAAGCTAATGCGCGAATTTCCGGATCGCGTACCCGCGATTCACCGCGGAAAATTGATAGTTCTCTCTGGTCCTGGCGGGGTTGGTAAGAGCACCGTTGCTAAGGCGCTGCGACAAACACAATCTTTCTGGGTAAGTGTTTCGGCCACGACACGTATCGCGCGACACAATGAAGTAGATGGCGTTGATTATTTTTTCTATTCAGATGAAGAATTTGATAACGCGGTTAAATCCGCACTTTTCTTGGAATGGGCAGATTTTGCAGGATCAAGGTACGGAACTCCACGCAAACCAGTGGAAGATGCGTTACGAGACGGGAAAAATGTATTGCTTGAAATTGAAATTGCAGGTGCTCGTCAGGTCAAAGATCGGGCGCCAGAGGCGGTACTGGTATTTTTACAACCACCATCATGGGAAGAATTGGTTTCTCGTCTGGAAGGGCGCGGCACAGATTCGCAGGAGAGGCGTGCGGCGAGATTGGCTCTTGCCCAAGATGAACTCGCACAATCCAGCTTTTTCGATATAAACGTCATAAATGAGCGCGTAGAAGAGGTAGTAGATCGCCTGATAGGATTAACCACTCACCAGTAGTAATTTAGCTTTAATTCGCACGTAACCAGGAGGACCAAATGGACGGCATCACTAATCCACCAATCGATGAACTTCTCGACAAGAGCGGCTCGAAGTACAGCTTGGTTCTCTATGCTGCAAAGCGTGCCCGCCAGATTAACGCGTACTACTCACAGCTAGGTGAAGGTCTTCTCGAATATGTTGGTCCGCTGGTTGAGACCCACGTTCACGAGAAGCCGCTCTCTATTGCACTTCGTGAAATCAACGAGGGTTTGCTAACTATCGAAAATCTCGAACCAACCGCTTAAGTATTAACTTTCGTTAAGACAATGGCTCGTGTTCGAGAAGTAATTCTCGGGGTTGGTGGTGGAATCGCCGCCTATAAGTCATGCGAATTATTGCGACGTTTACAAGATCGCGGTTATGCGATAACTGTAGTTCCAACCTCTTCCAGTTTGAATTTCGTCGGCGCCGCTACTTGGGAGGCGCTATCAGGACGTCCCGTAACAACACAGGTCTGGGAACGCGTGGATGAAGTTAGACATGTTTCATTAGCGGCAACGGCAGATGCGTTGATTATCGCTCCAGCAACTGCAGATCTAATAGCGCGAATTGCATCTGGTCGCGCTGATGATCTCTTAACAAATCTAGTTCTGGCTGTCGACATACCAATTTTGGTTGTGCCGGCAATGCATCCACAGATGTGGCAAGATCCGGCAACTGCAGCTAACGTGGATATTCTGCGAAGCCGTGGTTTTACAGTTATGGATCCAGAAATTGGTCGATTAACTGGCGATGAAGTTGGACCGGGTCGTTTCCCAGAAACCATTTCCATTATAGATAAGTTTGAAAAGTTGATTTCTGCCAAGAAAGATTTACTTGGTCTGCAAGTCTTGGTAACTGCTGGCGGAACTCGCGAGGCGATAGACCCAGTTAGATACATTGGTAATCGTTCTAGCGGACGCCAAGGAGCATCCGTAGCCCGTGCGGCTCGAGATCGTGGTGCGCAAGTAAAGATTATTTTGGCAAATTCGCAATTAACAATTCAAGAATCGAAGGATTTAAACGGTATCGAGGTCATTGCGGTAGAGACTGCTGCGCAGATGCATGCCGCATTAGAGAAAGAATTTCCTGCTACCAACCTACTTGTCATGAGCGCTGCGGTGGCAGATGCCAGACCTTCGCAAATCTCAGGTGAAAAGATTAAGAAAGGTCAATTAAAGGATATTGTGTTGATCGAAAATCCTGATCTGCTTAAGTCGATCGCCAAGATGCGAGATAAGCAAATAATTATTGCATTTGCTGCTGAAACCAATAGCGATCTGGGTGCTGCACAAGAGAAAATGAAGGCTAAGGGCGCTAACATTCTCTATCTAAACGATGTTTCTGGTGGGGCGATCTTCGGGTCAGAACTGACAGAAGGATTTATTCTCACGAGCAATGGCGCTCACATTCCAGTTGCTCAGACCAGCAAAGACACGCTTGCCGAGCTACTACTCGACCAAGCACTTATCCAGTTAGGTTAATCCAATGTCAAAACGTCTCTTCACATCAGAATCAGTTACTGAAGGCCATCCAGATAAGATCGCAGATCAAATTTCAGATGCAATCCTAGATTCACTTCTTTCACAGGATGCTTCAAGCCGCGTTGCAGTGGAAACCCTGATCACCACCGGTCAAGTTCATGTTGCTGGTGAAGTGACAACCAATGGTTATGCCGATGTTATTGGAATTGTTCGTGACACAGTCATTGGAATTGGTTATGACTCATCTGTAAAAGGTTTTGATGGAAATAGCTGTGGAGTTTCAATTTCAATTGGACAGCAGTCACAAGATATTGCCCAAGGTGTGGATGACGCCTATGAAAACCGTGTTGCCTCATCAGTAGATCCTCTTGATCTACAAGGCGCTGGTGATCAGGGGTTGATGTTTGGCTATGCCTGTGATGACACCAAAGAGTTAATGCCGCTACCCATTTGGTTGGCACATGAATTAGCACAACAACTTTCTGCAGTTCGCAAATCTGGAGCACTGCCTTATCTGCGCCCAGATGGTAAAACTCAAGTAACCATCGAATACGACGGTGACCGCGCGGTTGCCCTTGATACCGTTGTAATTTCCAGCCAACATGCTGAAGAAGTAGATGTGGCGAAGAAATTAACGCCGGAGATTATCGAATATGTAATTGAACCAGTTTTATCTAAGATCGATCTGCCCCGTAAAGATATGCGCACTTTGATTAACCCAACCGGTCGCTTCGTAATCGGTGGACCAATGGGTGATGCCGGTCTAACCGGGCGCAAAATCATTGTCGATTCTTACGGTGGTATGGCCCGTCATGGTGGTGGTGCCTTCTCTGGGAAGGATCCATCAAAGGTCGATCGTTCAGCGGCGTATGCAATGCGTTGGGTTGCCAAGAACGTTGTTGCAGCGGGCCTAGCTCGTCGTTGTGAAGTTCAAGTTGCATATGCAATTGGTAAAGCCCAACCAGTCGGTGTTTTTGTAGAAACTTTCGGAACTGAGACTGTTGCGGTGCAGAAGATTCAAGACGCAGTAACAACCGTTTTCGATCTTCGACCAGCAGCGATAATCCGTGATTTGAATCTGCTACGACCAATTTATTTACAGACCGCTGCATATGGGCACTTCGGACGCGAACTTCCTAATTTCACTTGGGAGTCAACTTCTCGCGTAGAGGCACTTCGCGCGGCTGTTAATTAATTAGGGGAGTGTGCCGTGTCAACTGCGCGGCCGCTTCGCTTAAAGACCGAAGAGGTTGCACGCCAAGATAACGCGATTGCAACGGTACTTCCGGTGGCACGGCTATGGGTAGATAACTCACTGTCTCATTTAGATGGAACTTATGATTATTTGGTGCCGCAACGCCTAGATACTTCAGTGCGGGCTGGTGTAAGAGTCGGAGTAAATTTCGCTGGTCGAGAAGTTGAGGGTTTAGTCTTAGCACGCGTTGATGCGACTTCGTTTGCGGGACTTAAAATGATTTCAAGCGTCTTATCACCAGTTGTCGTTGCGCCGCCACAGTTGATCTCGCTAATCAAGGTTGCTTCAGAAAGATGGTTGGCGCATCCGTACGACATTGTGCGAAGTGCCATCCCGCCCCGAGTTGCTGGCGTAGACAAGAAAGCGCCGGTCATTGAGAGGGTCTCTGCTAAGAAATCTGGACAGAGTCGAGAAATTTCCTATATACATATTCAACCTATCGAGAGCGCAATCGCCAAGACGGCAGAATTTGCTAAGGCAAAGTTAAATTTGGGATCGGTCCTACTGATTGTTCCGGAAGAACGCGAGTTACGTCGATTGAGTGATCTATTGGGGGATGCCGCGATAGTTCTCTCAGCTTCTCTATCCAGAACTGAGCGCTATCGAAATTATCTGCTAGCTATTGGTGGATCTAAGAAATTAGTCATTGGCACTCGCAGCGCCATCTTTGCTTCACCGAGTGATCTGCGGACGCTGATTGTATTTCGCGAAATATCCGAGTCGCTCTATGAGCCAAGGACTCCGGGTTGGAATGTGCGGGATTTATCGTTGATGCGAAGTGCCAACGAAGGTTTAGATTTGTATTTTGCTGGCTATTCGCCATCGAGTGAAATAGCCAAACTTATCGAGGAAGAGAAAATTAAATTTGTCTCAAAGCGCAGCCGCTTGAAGGTTACGAATCACCCGTCTGTAAATGGTGAGTTACTACCTGGGCGCATCTTCACTTCGATAAGGACTGCACTGAAAAGTGGACCCGTCCTATTTTTGGTCCCACGAAAAGGTTATGCCAGCTCACTTATGTGTAAGAAATGTCGAAATATTGCCCTCTGTGAATGCGGAGGTAAGTTGTCAAAATCTGGCGGTAACGAGACAGCTAATTGTATGCACTGTGGAGTGAAAGCTAATCTGCACAAATGTAAATGGTGCGGAGCCGATTCCATGGTGCTCCTAGGACGCGGGGCGGAACGACATGCCGAGGAGATCGGACGCGCTTTTCCAGGTTTTCCAGTTCTCTATTCAAATGCGCAAAAGCCAATCGAGTCACAAGATGGTCAACCTGCACTAGTTATTTCTACAACGGGGATGGTCCCAAGAGTTGTCAATGGATATAGCGCCGTTATTTTACTTGAAGGAGACTCGTTCTTCTCGTTTGCAGATTTACGAGCGCAAGAGCGTGCGCGCGAGTCATTTTTTGAAGCGGCATCTCATGTTTCTGCAAAAGGTGAGATTGTTACTGTTATTGATTCAGCGCACCCCATCACGGCAGCGCTAACACAATGGAACCCTGCAACTATGGCGGCTCGTGAGTTAAGTGATCGTAAAGAAGTTGGGTTACCACCATTTACTCGAGCAGTGCTACTAGAGACCGAAAGCAAAGATGCAACTGGAATCATCGCTGGAATACGAAAGGCAGTGTTCGATCAAAGGTTGCCTAGTTCGGTACTCGCACTTGGCCCCTCGCAAAGCTCAGGGGATCTTTCCAGGATTTTGCTAACTTGCGATATATCACAGAGCGATATATTTCTTAAATTTCTACATGAGTTTCTTCGACATCGGGCGATTACTAAGAAGAGCAAAATCTTCTTGCGGGTAGATCCTTACGCACTTTCATCTTAAGTAAGCCTCTACGCTAGACTTGGCATATGTCTATTCAACCAATTCGCCTCTTCGGAGATCCTGTCTTGGTTACACCTGCCGCGCAAGTTGTCGATTTTGATAAAGAGTTGCGAACTCTTGTTGCCGATCTCACAGATACGATGCTGCAAGCCCCGGGCGTTGGCCTTGCTGCTCCGCAAATAGGGGTTGGACTTCGCGTCTTTGTTTGGGATGTAGATGAAGCGCTGGGACATTTGATTAATCCGACTCTCGATCTCAGCGTTGAGATACAAGACGGTGAAGAGGGTTGTCTCTCATTTCCAGAGCTAAGTTATGAAACTCCGCGCGCCTTTCGTGCCGTTGCCAAGGGTTTCAATATGTACGGTGAGCCCGTAACCATTGAAGGTACCGAACTACTTGCCAGATGTTTACAACATGAAAACGATCATCTAGATGGGATCGTATTTATCGACCGCCTCTCCGCCGATAATCGTAAATTGGCGATGAAAGAGATTCGCGAATCTGATTGGTTTGCCAGTGCGCAAGCAACAGGGTTGAATCCCAGTGTCAAGGTCTCACCCCACAACCTTTTTGGCAAGGGTATGTAGTGCGTATTTGTATAGCGGCAACGCCCAGCGTTGCGGTTCCGACTCTAGATGCTCTTCTTGCAAGTGGGCATCAAATCGTCTCAGTGATAACGCGGCCTGATGCACCTGCAGGCAGAGGCCGAAATTTAAAATCAAGCGCCGTATCGGATTGGGCGAGTTTAAACAAAGTTCAGCTGCACAAACCAGAATCTAGTGACGAAATTTCTTTGTTAGTTGCGCAATGTGATTTGGTTGTCACTATTGGTTTTGGGGTGCTCTTGCCAGAGACAGTTTTAGATATTCCAAAGTTTGGTTTCATTAATTTACATTTTTCGTTACTTCCGCGCTGGCGCGGAGCCGCTCCCGTCCAGCGGGCTTTAGAAGCGGGGGATTCCACCACCGGAGTTACGGTCTTTAAGTTAGATGCAGGAATGGACACTGGTCCTATTTACACATCTCTACCTTTCGATATCAGTCCAACTACAAATACTGCTGATCTTCTTGAAAATTTAGCATCGCTAGGAGTACAGGCGGTACTAGATGCTATCTCGCTGATCGAGAGCGGACAGAGCCCTAAAGTGCAATCAAGTGAAGAGGCCACTCGCGCTTACAAATTGACTAGTGAAGAAGCCCAAATAGATTGGTCCCAAGGTTCTTTGGCAATAGTAAATAAAGTCCGTGCTTTTTATCCAAACCCAGGTGCCTGGAGTATTTTTCGCGGGATCAAGATAAAGATTGATGCTGCAATCGTTAATGAATCGATATTGAAACCGGGAGAAATAGCGCTGCAAGATAAGGCAGTGTTAGTTGGAACCGGCGGTGGCGCCATTGAACTATTGATGATCAAACCCGCTGGCAAAAGCGCCATGTCTGCGGCGGCATGGGCTAATGGTCAACACCTACTTAGCCATGAAAAATTCGAGCAGTTCAATGGTTGAAGCCAGGCGTAATACCTTTAAATCACCAAAGCCGGATCGCGTGCGCTTACTGGTTTACGATATTTTGCAAGAGGTAAACCGTTCGGACGGGTATTCGAACCTATTGCTCCCTCAAGCGCTGGCTGATGCTGATTTTGAACAACGTGATAAAGGTTTCGCAACTGAACTGCTGTATGGAACTCTGCGGATGCAGGGGCGCCATGATTACATTGCAGCCCAAGTTTCCGATCGCAGTTGGAGTGAAGTTGATCCCGGAATAGTTGATGTGGTGCGCCTGGGCGCTCATCAGCTCTTCGAAATGCGGGTTCCTTCCCACGCTGCCGTATCTGCCACCGTTGAATTAGCTCGTAAGGTAATTGGTGAATCAAAGGCATCGTTCGTTAACGCCCTACTGCGTAAAATGAGTGCACAGACTTTGGACCAATGGCTCGAGCCGGTTAACGAAATTAAAGATCCGGTTACTCGTTTGGCAATTATGTATTCGCACCCAGAATGGATTGTCTCGGCTTACTACGACTTACTACGTGATTATGCTGAGGTAGAAAAACTTCTCTCGGCCAATAATTCACCAGCCAGTCCTACCTTAGTTTGGTGGCCCGGGCGTTCAACGCAAGAGGAATTTATTTCCTTAGGGGCAGTTTCAACTGCCTTTTCTCCATACGGATTGAAATACGAAGGTACGCCGGCCTCACTGGAAGCGATTCGCCACCGAAGAGCAGGAGTGCAAGATGAAGGCTCTCAGTTAGTTGCATCAATATTCGCATCGATCGTCGCCGAAGAAAAATCATGGCTTGATTTATGTGCTGGACCGGGCGGGAAAGCCGCGCTACTGGCATCAATCGCAAAGGTTAACGGTAGAGATTTCACGGCCAATGAGATTTCGAAGCCGCGGTCAGAGTTAGTTAAGCAAGTAATTGGAACTGCTCGTCTTTGGGTAGGCGATGGACGCGATATCGCATCGCACAATGAGAGATTTGGTGCGATTTTGGCAGATGTGCCGTGTACTGGACTTGGCGCTCTTCGTCGTCGTCCCGAAGTTAGATGGCGCCGCCAAGTTAGCGATTTAAGAGCTCTGACTCAATTGCAGCGCGAATTAAGCGATGCCGCGATTTCTATTCTGGAAGTAGGTGGCTATTTTGGTTACGCAACATGTTCACCACATTTAGCTGAAACAAGTATTCAAGTCAAAGATATTCTAAATAGCCATCCAGAATTAGAACTTGTAGATTTGACCGAGTATCTGCCCGCAGGATTACATGGGGCGATTCGTGACGGTGCGCTCTCGCTCTGGACGCATCGACATGAGACCGATGCGATGTACATGGCGGTCTTCCGCAAGAAAGATCCACTGAGCCTTTAGGCTTAGGATGTGCCGAATTTGCAAGAGATCCGTATTTCACCGAGCGTATTAAACGCCGATCGCGATAATTTACAACACGAGATCTCCAGAATCGCATCGGTTTCGGATTTGATTCACTTAGATATTATGGACGACAAATTCGTCCCAAATTTCTCATGGGATTTTGCAGCTGCTGAGTCGATCATCAAAGGCTGTCCGATTCCGGTAGATGCACATTTAATGATTGAAGACGTTGATCGTCTGGCCCTTGATTATGCAGCCATTGGTACTGCAAGTGTGACGATTCACGTTGAGGCATCGCAAACACCTCGTGCGACGCTCAAGAACATTCGTGGCGCAGGTTCAAGAGCGGGGTTAGCGCTAAAGCCGGGCACAGCGATAACAGATTATGAAGATTTCTTAGATGTTGTAGATATGTTCTTGATAATGACCGTAGAACCGGGATTCGGAGGTCAATCTTTCATGGGAGATATGATGCAAAAAGTTCGCCAGACTCGAGAACTTATCGGTGATCGACCTATCTGGTTGCAAGTAGATGGCGGAATATCACTGGATACCATTGCAATTGCTCGAGAGGCTGGGGCCGATACCTTCGTCGCAGGCTCCGCCGTTTTTAATTCACCCGATCCGGCCGAGATGGTGAAAATACTCCGTCAGCGCGCTGCCAGTATCTAGTAAAGTACGGCTATGAAAACTTTTGATCAACTATTCGCCGAACTTGCTGAAAAAATTGAGAGTGGCGATGTTGAGTCAGGCTCTGTGGCTGCAATAAAGGGCGGTGTTCACAATATTGGTAAGAAGATTTTGGAGGAAGCCGGTGAAGTTTGGCTGGCAGCCGAGCATGAAAGTGATGAAGCGCTAGCGCAGGAAATCAGCCAACTTATTTACCATCTTCAAACTTTAATGTTGGCTCGCGGGCTTACTCCATCCGATATTTACCGTTACCTATAGAAACGAGCGATAGTGCTAAAGATTGCTGTTCCAAATAAAGGTTCGCTAGCGGATCCATCTATCGCGATTTTAAAAGAGGCGGGATACCGGCAAAGAGTTGACTCTCGAGATTTGATACTGGCAGATCCAGAAAATGGAGTCGAGTTCTATTACTTACGTCCCCGCGACATCGCACTCTATGTTGGTACCGGCGAGCTTGAGGCAGGTATCACGGGACGCGATTTACTGATCGACTCTGGCGCCAAAGCATCTGAAATTCTGCCCCTTGATTTTGGAGGTTCGACATTTCGTTTCGCTGGCCCAGCGGGCAAAAATTGGCAGGTAAAAGACATTGCAGGTAAAAGGATTGCAACGGCCTATCCAGGTTTAGTAGGCGACTACCTAAAGAAGAGTGGCGTAAAAGCAGAGGTCGTTCGATTAGATGGAGCCGTTGAAAGCAGTGTTCGCCTAGGAGTTGCCGATGTTATTGCCGATGTTGTTAGTACCGGGAACACTTTAAAGCAGGCTGGTTTAGCCATATTTGGAGATCCGATTTTGCAAAGCGAAGCTATTTTAATCTCTCGCGAAAGTTCCAATTTGCCAGCCGAGCTAGAAATATTATTGCGTCGATTGCAAGGTGTGGTAACCGCGCGTCAATACGTTTTGTTAGATTATGACATTCCTAAAGTCAGCGTTGATCAGGCTTGCACAATCACTCCAGGTTTAGAATCTCCGACAATTTCACCACTGCAAAAGGCTGACTGGGTGGCAGTGCGAGCCATGGTGTTACGCAAGGATACAAATCGATTGATGGATGAACTTTGGGCGCTAGGTGCTCGCGGAATTTTAGTAACTGATATTCACGCTTGTCGTTTATAGCGCTTCAGATTCCTCAATATCTTCGCGCGTAATTCCTAAGAGATAGAGGACCGAATCCAAGTACGGTGCCGATACCGAACTGTCAGCAGCAGCCTTAACCGCCGGCTTAGCGTTAAAAGCTATTCCTAGCCCAGCGATCGAGATCATATCTAGATCGTTAGCGCCATCTCCGATGGCAATAGTTTGTTCTAGGGCAATGGAGTGCTCTTGAGCGAACTCGCGCAAGGCGTTCGCTTTGCCAGCACGGTCAATGATTGGGCCAGTTAAGTTTCCAGTAAGTTTCCCATCGAGAATTTCCAGGTTATTTGCTCGCATATGTTTGATGCCAAGGTCTGCAACTATTGGAGCGATAACGCTTTCAAACCCGCCAGAGACCAGAGCGACGTGATGACCAAGCTTATGCATTGTGCGAACGAGTGTGCGGGCACCTGGAGTTAAGGTGATCTCTTTCTGTACATCAGTTAAAACACTCTCTGGCAATCCGGCTAATAACTTAACCCGGGCCCGCAGGCTCGCTTCAAAATCCAATTCACCACGCATGGCAGATTCGGTAATAGCGGCGATTTCAGCGCCTTTTCCGGCTTTCTTGCCAAGAAGTTCAATAACTTCTTCTTGAATTAGCGTGGAATCAACATCCATCACAACTAATTTCTTTGCCCATCTCATTAACCCACCGGGGGAGACTGCGATGTCGACCGAGTTTTGATTAGCGATCTGTGCCAATTCAGTACGTAACTCCAGAATCGCTACTCCAGAGACGGTTAACTCGATCGCAGTTACTGGATAACTCGCAGTGCGATGTATTCGTTCAATGTTGCCACCATTGGTTGCAATTGCATGTGCCACGGCAGTGAAGGCGCTGGGGTTTAGTTCAGGGGCTAGAACTACGACATGACATAAAGCCCGCTTTGCAGCAATTGTTAAAATTGAACTTTCCTCAAAAGCCGAGGCGATATCGACTCCGAGTCGCTCTGAACACTCTTCCAGATCGGCTTCAATAGCTTTTGCATGAGCGGGGTTAACTGCTAATAAAACAGTGAGAATTACTCGTTCGCGAATAACCACTTGTTCTATATCGAGAATGGTTACGGCAAAAGGCGACAGGGTTTCAAAGAGCCCTTCAGTAATACCTGGTTTATCCTCGCCAGATAGCAGGATGAGGCCAGTGAATTGCTCAGTTTTTCCATCGGTCATCATTAGATCGCCTAGATTATCGTGAATCACATCTAACTGAACCCTAATTAAGCCTGATTCTCGGTGATACGCGCTATCTTTTTCATCTATGGACAGCCAATCTCAGATGAGCATTCTTGCGATGCAAGGGGTGAGTGTCTCTCGTGGCGGTCGAGATATTTTAGGGCCTTTAGATTTTAAGATCCAGAACGGTGAACGTTGGGTGATTTTGGGCCCGAATGGCGCAGGTAAGTCCACACTTTTAAATATTCTGGCTACGCGCATCTTTCCCACAAGAGGAACCGTGAAAATTTTAGATAAAGAGATGGGCAAAGTAGATTTATCTGAACTGCGGACACGTATAGGTATATGCGCAAGTTTACTAGCAGAAGATATTCCAGATGATGAATTTGTTCGAGATGTTGTTCTAACGGCCGCTTATGCCATCGTCGGTAGATGGAATGAGATCTATGATTTGTGGGATGAATCCCGAGCCGTTGCTTTATTGACAACATTTGGGGTGCGCACGCTGGCGGACCGCAGATATTTCACGCTAAGTGATGGTGAAAAAAAGCGTGTTCAGATAGCTCGCGCACTGATGGCGGATCCCGAACTTTTACTTTTAGATGAACCAACTGCTGGCTTAGATTTAGGTGGTCGTGAAGATTTACTGCGAAGATTTGCGCAGTTTTCGCAAGACCCTCTAGCCCCAGCCAGTATTGTCGTTACACATCATATTGAAGAGATTCCAGCCGGAACAACACACGCGCTAATAATTAAAGATGGACTGATCGCAATATCAGGACCAATTTTCGAAGTTATCACCACAGAACATATGTCGGCAGTATTTGGAATAAATATAAACGTGACAACTGATGGCCAAAGGTTTTTTGCCCGAAGCTCATGACTAGTTTCCGCAGTCAATTGCATCCATCCTGGGCGCAAGCGTTGCAAGATTTGCTTCCTTTGTTAGATGGAATTGAGAAGAGTCTGCTCGGTAAAAACTATCTGCCAAGTCATGAGAATGTGATGAAAGCGTTCTCCCTAGATTTAGATAAGTGCAAAGTGCTAATCGTTGGCCAGGATCCGTATCCGACCGCTGAGCACGCAATGGGTTTATCTTTTTCGGTTCCGGCGCAGGTAACGAAGATTCCACCAACGCTTCGAAATATTTTTAAGGAGCTTCAATCAGATTTGAGCGTTAGCCAACCAATAAATGGCGATCTAACTCACTGGCACGAACAGGGAGTTGTTATGTTAAATCGCACCCTCACCTGCGTGGCAGGAGAAAGTAACTCGCATACAAACTTAGGCTGGAGCCAGATTACCGATCGTTGCGCACAGGTATTAGGTGAGCGTGGCGTTATTGGCATCCTGTGGGGAAAGAGTGCGGCTGAACTAGTTAAGTTCTTTGCGACAGATAAAATAATTGCTAGCGCGCATCCCAGTCCGCTATCGGCCTACCGTGGATTCTTTGGAAGTAAACCTTTTAGTGGCGCGAACCGACTTTTATCTAATGATGGAAAAGCGGAAATAATATGGATAAAGAAAAACTCGGCCCCGCAGCATTAACCACGAGGCCGAGTCCGTTGAAGTTTTCTCTAGCCTACCCAGGCGTTAATTGGTGCAGATAAGAAGTAGATCATAAATAATCCTGATACGAGTAGAAGAAGTGGGTGCACTTCTTTTCCGCGACCTTGGATATAGCGAATGACTACGTGAGTAACGAAGCCGGCTCCAATACCAACAGAGATGTTGTAGGTAAATGGCATCAAGATAATTGTTAAGAATGCTGGGATAGCAATCCCATAATCATCCCAATCAATAGCCTTTATCTGCGTCATCATCAAGAAGCCAACAACCACAAGTGCTGGAGTTGCGGCTTCATAAGGAATAATTGCAACAAGTGGCGCCAGAAATGTTGTTAGAAGGAAACAGGCTCCTGTAACAACAGATGCCAAACCAGTGCGTGCACCTTCTCCAACGCCAGCAGCTGATTCGATGTAGCTGGTATTTGAGGAAATGCTGCCGGCTCCTCCTGCAACTGCTGCAATTGAGTCGACGAAGAGAATACGATCGATATTTTCAACATTGCCATCTTTATCTGCAAGACCGGCTTCGTGGCCGATCGCAGTAACTGTTCCAACTGTGTCAAAGAAATCTGAGAGCATCAGCGTAAAGACGAGAAGAATCACTGTAATAAGTGGCACTCGATCTAGTGAGCCAAAGAGATTAAATTCTCCAAAGAGAGAGAAATCAGGGGTTGCTACGATTTTCTCTGGCATTGCCGGAACATTCAAATTCCAGCCCTTTGGATTTACTTCTCCTGTTGCTCCGTTAAAGAGTGGACCAATCTTGAGCGTTGATTCAATCGCGATTGCGGCGATGGTTGCGACAATAATTCCAATGAGAATCGCTCCTTTAACCTTTTTTACGATCAAACCGATGGTAAGAAATAGGCCGAGAGCAAAGACAACGATTGGCCAACCAACCAGAGTTCCACCATTACCTAGAGTTACTGGTACTGGACCGGCGCCAGTACGGCGTACGAATCCGGCATCAACAAGTCCGATAAGAGCTATGAATAGCCCGATACCAACTGAGATTGCAATCTTTAATTGCGCAGGAACGGCCTTGAACACTGCTGTTCTAAATCCAGTGAGAACGAGAATAGTAATAATAATTCCCTCAAGAACAATTAACCCCATGGCATCGGCCCAAGTCATTTGTGATGCGATACCTACCGCCACAAAAGTGTTTAGACCTAAGCCAGTTGCTATTGCCAACGGGTATTTACCGATTACTCCCATGAGAATGGTTAATACACCTGCCATGAGTGCAGTCATCGCGGCAACGAGCGCCAAGTTTGGAGCATCTCCGCCGCCGATGAATTTTCCATCAGCATCTTTTGAGAGGCCGATGATTAGTGGATTAAGCGCCACGATGTAGGCCATTGTGAAGAATGTGACAATTCCGCCACGAACTTCCCTTGCTACTGTGGAGCCACGTTGCGATATTTTGAAATAGCTATCGAGCATGACATGCCTTTCCTAATTTTGTTATCGGGGGTGGTTTCGACCCCGTGTGAAATGACGGCTCACAGACCGAGGGGATAACCTGATTTAAGCGGAATAACTGGCTACTTTGAGGTAAGGCGCGCTACTGCACCGAAGGAAACCGCCACGGCTTGGCCAACCAACAGGGCAAACAGGGCGGTTCCAAGTCCGATCTTTCCGCCGAGCAGAGCGCCCACGATTAATACCGTGACCTCGATGCCCATTCGGACGCGCCCCACGCGAATTCCAGTTCTTTGATGGAGGCCGGTCATGGCTCCATCGCGCGGACCTGGCCCCAGACCGCAGGTGATGTAAAGAGATGATCCCAATCCGACAAGTGCGATACCAAAAAGTGCCGAAGCGATTCCACCAAGCAGAGATGTTTGCAAAGGCAGATGATCTACGCCGAATTGAATAGAAGCTGAAATTATTGCGATGTTAGCAAGAGTTCCAAAGCCAGGTTTTTCTTTCAAAGGTATCCAGAGTAAGAGAACTGCGCAACCTGTGAAGAAAGTTGCCCAACCCAAAGTTAATCCAGTCTTTAAACTCAAACCTTGCGCGAAGACAGTCCAAGGAGCATTACCAATATTGGATTGCACAACAAAGGCGTCTCCGATACCGAAAATAGTTAACCCAAAAAATAATATTAGAACGCGGTTAAATGAAAGATCCCATCGGTGGTTAGCGCGCCAAGGGGTCTGCGGCACCGTTTTATGTGGCTTTAGGTGGGCAAGAATCTTTTTTAAGCCAGTGGGAAGATGCATTGGGGGAGTTTATACCTATTTCAACTGTAAAGATCGTCTATCCTTCGACCTATGTTTGTTGGCTTCGGTACGGTGGTAAATATCGCAACCATAATTGGGGGAGCGGGACTCGGGGTTTTAGTCGGGGCTCGTATGTTGCTGCGCACTCGCACCCTAATTACTGAAGTTCTTGGACTCATAACAATATTAGGAGCTGTTAGCGCCCTGGCGCCGATGTGGGGTTCTCGATATATAGATGCTCTCCCAAAGGGATGGCCGCTTTTAGCGATATTAGGCTCATTGCTAATTGGCGGACTAATTGGTTCGGCACTTAATTTGGAATCGAAGTTGGATTCCGTTGGAGAAACTTTACGAAAGAAATTCGGAGCTCACGAAGAAAGTACATTTGTAGAAGGATTCGTTTCAGCATCTCTTCTCTTTGCTATTGGTCCACTTGCAATTTTGGGTTCAATTAGTGATGGCATGTCGACAGGCGTTGATCAATTACTTTTGAAATCTAGCCTCGACTTCTTTGCAGCAATGGCATTTGCCGCAAGCTTGGGCTGGGGAGTAGCCGCAGCGGCAATTCCAGTCGGAATTTATCAAGGTGCGTGGACACTTATAGGCCTAGGGCTTGGAAATATATTAAGTGGCTACCAGATTGATGCGATGACAATTACCGGTGGTCTGATGCTGGTTTGCATCGGTCTTCGTTTATTGAAAATCAAAGATATTGCAGTGGGCAACTTGCTTCCAGCGCTTTTTATAGCACCGCTTTTCGTTGCCCTACTGCATTCTTTCCAATAAAACTTTAGAAAGTTGTTGCGTCGATTACAAAGCGATATTTTACATCGCTAGCTACAGTGCGATCGTATGCCTGGTTTATATAGTCGGCCTTAATGACTTCAACATCGCTGACGATGTTATGTTCTCCGCAGAAGTTGAGCATTTCCTGCATCTCGGCTATACCGCCAATCATTGATCCTGAAAGAGATCTCCGGGCCGGTAACAAAGATCCGACTTCAACGGCATATGGCTTTCCTGGTAGGCCAATGACCACAAGGGTTCCATCGACATTTAGCATCTGCAAATAATCGTTGATATCCAATTCCGCACTTACGGTATTTAGAATTAGGTCAAAGTGTTTAATTAAATCTTTATTGAAATCTGGGTTTCTTGTGGAGACGAAATGGTGCGCTCCCATCGCCTTAGCGTCGCTCTCCTTGGAAGGTGAATGTGAGAAGACAGTTACTTCAGCACCCATGGCAGCGGCGAACTTAACGCCCATATGCCCAAGCCCACCTAGACCCATCACAGCAACTTTCTTACCGGGTCCGGCTTTCCAATGTTTGATTGGTGAATAGAGAGTGATGCCTGCACACAAGAGAGGAGCAACTCCATCCAAGGGTAAATTTTCAGGAATTGAAACTGCGTAATCTTCATTGATAACCATGACATTTGAATAGCCACCCATCGCAGGGGTCTTTCCGTCGCGCTCAAGTTGGTTATATGTTCCAGTCATTCCTTCGATGCAATATTGCTGCAACCCTTTAAGGCAGGAAGCACATTTGCGGCATGAGTCAATAAAGACACCGACACCGATGCGATCTCCAACTTTAAATTTTGTGACTGCGCTACCAATTTGCGAAACGATTCCGGCGATTTCATGACCTGGAACCATTGGGAAGAGAGCGGGACCCCACTCCTCACGGACCTGATGAATATCGGAATGGCAGATACCTGAATACTTAATATCTAGGCTGACATCGTGTTCGCCCAAATCTCTGCGCTGGAACTCCCAAGCAGTCATCTCTGCGTGAGCTTTCATGGCTGCATATCCGCGTACTTTCATTATTTCTCTCCCTTAGTGCTGTCGTTTTCTTCGGTAAATGGCAGTGGTTGCGGGGATGTATGTCCGGCGCGCGATGCTCTTGCCGTCACTTGGCGCATATGGTGGCGACGGCAGAGTACTTCATATGCAATTTCAGAACCAGGTGCGACATCGCCTACGACTACTTGTTCGCCTTCGGTAACCATTACCCCGCCGAGAGTTCTGGCGTTATGAGTCGCGCGGGAACCGCACCAACACAGAGCTTCAACTTGCAAGGTATTTACGCGATCGGCTAGCTCAACTAAACGCGCTGAACCTGGAAAAAGTTTTGTACGAAAGTCGGCGAGAATCCCGAAGGCAAAAACATCAATTCCCAATCCATCAACGATCTTAGCTAAACCTTCAATCTGTTCAGGCTGATAAAACTGAGCCTCATCGCAGATTATGTAGTCGATGCGATCACCGAGTGAGAGGCGTTCGACCACCAAGCGGTGAATATCTAAATCGGGATCGACTTCTATCGCAGCACTTTGCAACCCCAAACGAGAAGAAATAACCCCACTGCCCGCACGATCTTTGCTGGTAAAAATTAAACCTGTCCTGCCGCGACTCTTATGGTTGTGCGCGGTCTGCAGAGCAAGCGTTGACTTGCCGCTATCCATAGTTCCACAGTAATAAATCAGTTCAGCCACAGGCGGCATCCTGCCATTTAAAAGGTGAAACCGCATTATTGCTCATCTAATCAGCCCAAGATCGGTTAATACCTCACCCAATTCAAGGGAGAGAGATCGACTCATTGCGACAGAGATGTGCGATGCGTCGCGGTAAGCGACCATCCCATTAACGACTGCGGGACATTTATCAGTACACAACCACCGCGTCGGATTTACTTTGATAAATCCACCAGATACTCGAGAGTCAGATATCTCAGTGTCATCACACTTCGCTCCACCATTTGCAGCCAGACAATTTGGAATATCCCGGGAAGGGTGCGGAGTATCTGAAATATAAATTAGCTTTTTGGAGGCACCTACTAAGTGGTTGAAGGCCACTTGCTGACCATCTGCCCACCAAGATTCGCGAGATGAGTATTTTTCTGGAACTTCAAAGTGCGCAAAACCGCTGACGATAATGGCTGCTGGCTTTATTTCGCGCATACGCTTAATACTGTTTTCTCGCCATTTAAAGCAGTCAGCGTTCTTGTAAGCGCCTATCTGGACTTTTCTAACTTCGGGCGCGGGGCACGCGGATTTTGTAAGGCTTACCAATTTGAAACCGTTGTCATTGGCCAACTTCTCTAAGGCAGGAAACCACTGCGCGGCATGCGAATCGCCATATAAAACGATGGTCTTATTTGAAGACTTATCGCCGTAGGTGCATTTACCGGACTTCACTTCGCCGTTATTAACGTGACAATTATCTAGATATACCTGTGGTCTGGCCATTACTTCAGTGATTGATACAGAACTTCCGTTGGGTAATTTAATAGTTCCTTGATCTGTAAGTAAAATACTTGCCGAAATAGCCACACAGGAAATCGTCCCTAGAGTCGAGTAACGGATAACTTTTTGGGTTGTGTAGTGACGACTTGCAATAGGTTTTTCAACGAAGCGATGTGTTAGATCGGCGGCTAGCGCAGTGAGAAGTATGAAGAAGATTCGTTCGGTCAGAGTTAAAGGGCGACCGAAGCGAGTGCTGGGAAGCACCAAGAGGGGCCAATGCCATAAATAGAATGGATAAGAAATTTCGCCTAACCACTGAACAACTCTTAATTTAGAAAAATCATTCAAAATCGGTGGCCAGGATGCGATCCCGGCGATCAAGATAGCGGTACCTAAGGTTGGTAAGAGCGCGTTATAACCAGGAAAGGGAGTGCGTTCTGAAAAAATAAGAACTGAGTAAATCAGAAGCAAGGCTCCAGCCCAGACCAACAAAGTAGGAGCTACCTTTCTTCGCAGCGAAACTCTTTCGGGAAGGAAAAGTAAGAGCGCACCTATCCCTAGTTCCCAAGCGCGGGTAGGAAGTGAATAAAATGCCCAGATCGGATTAACAGTTGTTAAGTAAAGGGAGAAAGTGAAGGAGAGAACAGTTGTGGCAAATATCCCTATTCCAACTGCGCGACGTTTGCCCAACTTCCAGAGCGAGAAAACAAGGATTGGCCAGAAGATATAGAACTGTTCTTCGACTGCAAGTGACCAGTAATGAATAACTGGTGAAGGTGTTGCATTGAGGTTTTGATAATCATTTTGCCAGAAGGCGAATAGATAGTTAGAGACATATAACGAGGCGGCTAGAACATCTTTACCTAAGTCGGCTCGTACCGTTGGCGGGAGCACCAACCAGGAAAAGATCGAAGTAAGAGCCAAAATGCTTAGCGAAGCGGGAAGTAATCGTTTTGCACGACGCAGATAAAAAGCCCCGTAATTGAACTTCCCAGTGTTACCAATTTCTTTAATAATAATGCCGGTAATGAGATAACCCGAGATCACATAGAAAATATCTACGCCAATAAAGCCACCGGGGGATAACTTTGCATGAAAGAGAACGACTAGCAATGCGGCTAGTGCTCTTAGTGTTTGAATCTGGTGGATACGAGGCTTAACGCTCAAACCGTCACCAGGGAAGTTATTGGTAGATCGGGGTATTTCTCCAATATCAATTTGCGACCTTCTAGAAAGCCTAGCTCCATGAGAACCAGAACGCCTGCTACCTCTGCACCGCATCGTTTGGTTAGTTCGATAGCGGCCAATAGCGTGCCACCAGTAGCTAGAACATCGTCAACGATTAACACTTTCTGGTTTGGTAGAAAAGCATCAACATGAACTTCAATTTCATCGCTTCCATATTCGAGTCCATATTTTTCAGAGATAGTTTGGTATGGCAATTTCCCACTTTTGCGAATTGGCACAAAGGAAAGTCCGTTATGCGCAGCCAGAGCGGAGCCAAAAATGAATCCACGGGCTTCAATCCCAGCAATGACTTCGGCAGCTGTGCAGTGTTTAGACATCTCTTTAAGAATTAGATTGAAAGCCTGCGCGTTGGCCAACATAGGAGTTATATCTTGGAAGAGAATTCCTGGCTTTGGATAATCCGGGATCTCTCTTATTAGCGACAGTGCGCCTTGCAGGTTCATAGGCCACCAATTCCATCATATGTTGCCTGTCCGTGTCCGAGAGGGGACTTGAACCCCTAAGCCCTTGCGGGCACTAACACCTCAAGCTAGCGCGTCTGCCAATTCCGCCACCCGGACGAGTGTGACGGTAACGATAGCAATGTCGAGGTCGGTGCGCAAAAATGGTGGAAATAGATCGAAAATATTGCTCCAATTTTGAATGCACTGAGAGGACATTTTGGGGGAGAATACCGACATGACAAATAGCAAAGTTTCAGATCTCACCAGTGTCGAAGATGAAGCGATTCGCATTTGTCAGGAATTGATTCGTATTCCTAGCGTTAATTACGGCGAAGGCAAGGGAGATGAATCTGCCGTTGCAGCCTACGTTGTTGCATCACTTGCTGAGGTAGGAATATCTGCCAAAATTTACGAATCTGCTCCTAATCGTTGCAATGTGATCGCGCGCATTAAAGGTACCGATTCGAATCGTCCAGGTTTAGTTGTTCACGGCCATATCGATGTAGTCCCAGCGAACGCGGATGAATGGTCAGTAGATCCATTCGGTGGCCTGATAAAGGATGGAATGATCTGGGGTCGTGGCGCAGTGGATATGAAGAACACCGACGCCATGATTTTGGCAATCGTTCGAGGCTGGGCAAGACGTGGCTATAAACCATCGCGCGATATCGTCCTCGCGTTCTTTGCTGATGAAGAGGCGGGCATGACTTATGGTTCGCGTTTCATGAGTGCAAAATATCCAGAAGTTTTCGCTGGTTGTACGGAGGCGATTTCTGAAGTCGGGGGATTCTCGGTCACAGTTGCAGATGGAAAACGCATGTATTTGATTGAGGCGGCACAAAAGGGAATTCATTGGATGAAATTGACTGCGCAAGGTCGCGCGGGACATGGATCAATGATGAACGATGAAAACGCAATCACCGCATTAAGCGAAGCTGTAACGAAAATTGGAAAGTATGAATGGCCACAACGTTATACGCAGACTGTGAAAGATTTGTTCCGCGAAGTCGCACGTGTCACTGGTAAGGCCTATGACGAAAAGGATCTTAGACCCTTGCTCAAAGAGATTGGTTCAACTGCGCGCATGATCGGAGCGACTTTGCAAAATACTGCCAATCCAACGATGTTACAGGCGGGCTATAAAGCAAATGTAATTCCGGGTTCGGCCAGCGCTGTTATCGATGGCCGGTTTTTGCCAGGCTATGAAGAAGAGTTGGATGCAACGATCAGAGCAATTGTTGGACCTGATATACAAATTGAAACTATTTCACACGACATCGCGCTGGAAGTCGATTTCAACGCTCCCTTGGTCGAAGCAATGAAGGCGGCTCTCTTACGTGAGGATCCTGAAGGCATCCCAGTTCCATATTTGATGAGTGGCGGAACAGATAACAAGGCGCTATCGGAGCTAGGAATCGTTGGTTATGGATTCTCACCACTTCGTTTGCCAGCAGATTTAGATTTCATGTCACTCTTTCACGGGGTAGATGAACGCGTTCCTGTTGATGGAATTCGTTTTGGCGTAAGAGTGTTAGCGGACTTCCTAGAACATGCTTGAGTTTGCAAACCTAACTTAGTCGGCAGAGATTTCGTTCAAGGCAGTTCTAACCACGTCAGGCAGAGTAATTTCTTCACTGGCCAATATCCCGCGAAGTTGCGCGCCTGTTCGGGCGCCAACAACGGCACTCGTTACTCCAGGAAAATCGCGCACCCAAGCGAGGGCAACTTCAAGTGGCGAATAACCTAAACCTTGCGCTGCCACACTTACCGCTTCAACGATACGGCGTGATCGCTCATCCAGATACGGCTCAATAAATGCTGCGAAGTGCGGTGTTGCGGCTCTGGAATCTGCCGGAATTCCGTTTCGGTATTTACCAGTAAGTGCTCCACGTCCGAGCGGTGACCAGGCAATAAATCCACGATTCAGGGCGCTACTACATTGCAACACTTCTGATTCAACGCTTCTGTTTAAAAGTGAAAATTCGTTCTGTAACGTTGCAATAGGCGCTTTAGCGGTATTCGATTCTTGCAAAGAAATCGCGCGGGCACTTTGCCATCCGCTGAAATTAGAAATTCCAACGTAGCGTGCGCGTCCAGATGTGTATGCCCAATCCAACGCTGAAAGAGTGTCTTCTAGTGGAATATTAGAATCCCACACTTGAATCTGCCACAAATCCACATGATCTGTGGCTAGTCGATTTAAAGAGCGGTCTAGCGATGCCATTAGTGAGGTGCGTGAGGCATCAGTCTTTAGAGTTCCACCAACGTATGCCACGCCAGCTTTTGTTGCGAGTACAACATCTTCGCGACGGAAGAGCGTTCCGATAAGTCCACCGATTACACGTTCGGCATCGCCATCGCCGTAGTGGCTGGCGCAGTCGAGGAAGTTGCCACCTGCTTCAATATAAGCACGCGCTTGATCGGCGGCCTCGTGTGTATCAGTATCTCGACCCCAGGTCATCGTTCCCAAACCAAGTCGCGAGAGTTGAAGTCCGCAATCACCTGCCTGACGTAATTCCATGGCGCGACCATAGCAAGACGAGGCGAAGAATTATCGCTAACCTTCCAACATGACACGGATACTTCTCATTCGTCACGCCCACTCGGTTGCAAATGACCGTGGCATATTGGCTGGAAGATCTGCCGGCGTTGTATTAACTGATCATGGCAAAAAACAAGCGATCGAGTTGGCTAAAAGATTGCAAGGAATTAGCGTCGCATCGATTCATATCAGCCCAATTGAGAGATGTCATCTAACGATGGCTCCTTTTTTGGATGCGGCGACACCGGCCAAACGGCCTAAAGTTTTCATAACCGATGATCTTTCCGAGGTTGATTACGGTAAATGGACCGGCAAGAAACTCAGCTCCTTATATCGCCATAAATTATGGAAGACGGTGCAGAACCGCCCCAGCGCGATGTATTTTCCCGATGGGGAAGGTTTAGCCAATGTCCAGGTTCGTGCGATGCGCGCGCTGCATCGGGCGGCAGCAACGCCCGGTAATCAAATATTGGTAAGCCATGGTGATGTAATAAAGAGCATTGTGGCTGCCGTGCTTGGTACGCATCTTGATAATTTCCAGAAGATTGTAATTGATCCAGCCTCAGTGACTGTCCTTGATTTCGACGGTACAGACTTCAGGGTTATAACTTTGAATTCCACAACTGCAGCTATCGCTGATTTAGTTCCTGCCAAGAAAAAATCAATTGGCAAAGCCTTACTTGGCGGAGGATCTGGAAGTTCGAGATCTAAATGAGTTCAAGAATTCTTCTCTTTGATCCAGCTGAGCGATTTGTAGTCGGTACCGTTGGCGTGCCAGGTGAGCGCACCTTCTTTATTCAGGCGCGTGAGAAGAATCGTTTGGTCTCTGTCTCCCTTGAAAAAGCGCAAGTCTCCGCCCTTGCTGATCGAATCTTGCAGATTCTGCGAGAGGTGAGAAGCAGTGAACCTTTAACCACCTTCGAAAGAGTTGTCGGTGATGATCAGCCGTTGGAAAGTCCCATAGATGAAGAATTTCGCGTCGGGGTGATTGGCCTGGCTTATGTTTCCGATCGCGCGCTAATTGAGATTGATATGCAGGCAATCGCAGAATCGCAATTTGAAAGTGATGAACTTATTGAAATCGATACCGAGGGCGATCAGGATATTTTGCGAGTACTTTTGCCTCTGGGATACGCGGAAAGTTTTGCAAAACGAGCAAATATCGTTGTTGGCGCTGGTCGAGTCCCGTGCCCATTCTGTGGTGGACCGATAGATCCTGCTGGACATCTCTGTCCTCGTGCCAACGGTTATCGAAGATAGCGATGTCTACAGATAAAGCGCAGGTCGAAAAGTGGTTGGTCGATATAAACAATGCGACTCTGACGGTGACTGGACGATTAGTCGATGCATCAAATGCGACTTTATATGCCATGTGCACCGTCAAAGACTCTGATGGTGAACGAGAGTTTGCCTGCATTTACAAGCCCATCGCCGGTGAACGCCCACTCTGGGACTTTCCAGATGGCACACTGGCAAATCGCGAATATCTGACTTTTTTATTAAGCCATTGGTTAGATCTTCATTTAGTTCCGCCAACGATTTTGCGTGATGGTCCTTACGGGACCGGTATGGTCCAGATGTGGATTGATATTGATCCCGAAATTGAGCTGATGGATTTTTATTCCAAAGATGATCCGCGGCTGCGTTTGCTCGCTCTCTTCGACATAATCATCAACAATACTGATCGCAAAATCGGGCACTTAATCCCCAGCACAGAAGGACATCTCTATGGTTGCGATCACGGGGTGACTTTCCATGAAGAAGATAAGTTGCGTACCGTCTTATGGCAATGGGCGGGTCAGAAATTCACGGATTCAGAGACCGATCTTTTACACAAGGCTCGCGAAATTTTCGCTGATAGCAAGCGAGAAATCATTGAGGGTTTGATTGAGGCAGAAGAAATTGAAGCCACTATTGCGCGTATCGATCGAGCTTTAACCGCGGGATCATTCGCGCAACCTAATCCGGATTGGCCGCCCGTTCCATGGCCGCCGTTCTAAGATAAAACTATGAAATCCTGGGCCAGCGTTGCAATTCCGCCACTGCAAAAAACTTTTCGTGTACCACCACTGCGCATATTCGATACCGCCGCTCAGGAAATTTCCGAAGTAGAAGTTAAATCTTTATATCGGATGTATGTCTGCGGGATCACTCCATATGACGCCACGCATCTAGGTCACGCGAATACCTACTTAGCTTTTGATTTGCTGCATCGTTACTTATTGGCCACTGGGGCAAAAGTTCATTTCGTAGAGAACATCACCGACATTGATGATCCGCTACTAGAACGTGCCAAGCGAGATGAAATTGATTGGCAAGATCTAGCGACTTCACAGATAGATCTCTTCCGCTCCGATATGGTGGCTCTTCACATATTGCCGCCTGCCCATTACATCGGAGCAGTGGATGCGATCCCATTGGTAATTACCGCTATTTCTGTGCTGGATGCGGCGGACTCAGTCTATAAAGTTGAAAGCGATCTTTATTTTAAAGTGCATAGCGATGCAAAGTTTGGGTCGAGATCGCACCTGCCACAAGATCAAATGTTGAAAATTTTCAGCGAACGCGGGGGAGACCCTGATCGCGCAGGTAAGCAAGATCCGCTTGATGCACTTCTGTGGTTGGCGCAACGTCCCGATGAACCAGGATGGGAAAGTAAGTATGGTATTGGTAGACCAGGCTGGCATATTGAATGTTGCGCAATCGCACTTAACTACTTAGATATTGATCCAGCTTCCGCAACCTCCATTGATTTTCAAGGCGGAGGTAGTGATTTGATATTTCCACACCACGAAATGTCTGCCGCTCAAGCTAAATTGATGAATGGTAAAGAGTTTGCATCGCACTATGTGCATGCTGGAATGATCGGTTTAGATGGTGAAAAGATGAGTAAATCTAAAGGTAATTTGGTTTTTGTTTCGCAACTATTACGTGAAGGTATTGATGCAATGGTGATCCGTACCGCATTGTTGCGTCATCACTACCGCAGTGATCATATGTGGCATAACTCAGAGATAGATGAAGCGAGAATTTTTCTTGATGAGCTAAGGCTTTGCCTCTCGCGAGAAGATGTGGCACCAACTGATAGAACTATTGAGGCGGTAGTTGCTGCGCTCTCAGAAGATCTGAACACTCCCGCAGCCTTATCCGCATTGCTGAATTGGATGAACGCAACCAATCATGGTGAATCAGGTGGTAGTGCTGGAGAGTTAAGCAGAGCCATTGATGCGCTATTGGGGATTGCGATTTAATTCTCAGTTTGTCTGCGTAAAAATCTTTCTAGCTCCCTGGCGATCTCATCACCCGAAACATCTTCCAATAAGGTGGAGTCTTTACTTTCCTCTAGCGCCTTGACGTATTCGGCAACATCGCTATCTTCGCGGGCTAACTCATCTACTTCTGACTCCCACTCGCGCGTTTGTGTTGGTAGTTCACCTTGCGGCAAAGTAACTTCTAGAAGATCTTCGAGCGCGTTAACTAAAGCCAGGGTTGCCTTTGGAGATGGTGAGTCACTCGCATAATGAGGGATCGCAGCCCAAAGTGAAACTGCATCTAAGCCGCGTCTTAGACAAGCATCTGCAATGACACCGAGGATCCCGGTAGGCCCTTCATATTTACTAACTTCAACTCCTAAACGATTTGCGATGTCGGGATGTGCTCCGCTACATGTCACAGTTATTGGGCGCGAATGTGGCGCATCGGCCAACATCGAACCTAAAGTTACAATCATTGAAACTTCAAGGTCATCGGCCAAATCGATTAGGTCTTGCGTAAAAGACTTCCATTTCATAGAAGGTTCAACACCACGCACAATTACAAAATCAAAATCAAATTCCGGCATTTGCAAGCCGAAAACTTGTGTGCTGGGCCAGGTCAAAGATCTCATATGCGAATCATCCATATAGACCATTGGACGATTTACTTGAAAATCATAAAACTCTTCAGGATCTACATCGGCTATCAATTCAGGTACAACACCAGTTTGCTCATCAATGGCATGGATGCCATCGGTCCAAGAGCCCAAGATATGAGAAGCTACGCCGGTAGCGGCTTCTGCGGCATCGTTCCATCCCGAGAATGCGATTAGCATCACTGGGGAACGAAGTGCAGGAATTTTATGAATCTCCACATCTCCACCTTACGGTAACCTCGCTCATGTGACGAGTCATAATCGCAATAGACCTGCCGGGCTTTTACGCCAGGCACTTTCGTCGCGTACGGTAATCGCCGACGGTGCGATGGGCACAATGCTGCAAGAGGCGGATCCAACGCTGGAGGATTTCCAAGGCCACGAGGGCTGCAACGAAATTCTTAACATTTCGCGCCCAGATATTGTCAGAAAAGTTCATGATCAGTACCTTGCAGTCGGTGTCGATGCGATAGAGACAAATACTTTTGGTGCCAACTGGGCAAACTTAGCCGAGTATGGAATTGAAGATCGTATCTACGAATTAGCATATGCAGGCGCGCAAATCGCCCGTGAGGCAGCCGATGCCGCCGCAACACCTGAAAAACCAAGATTTGTTTTAGGCTCACTCGGACCAGGAACTAAGTTACCTTCTCTCGGTCATACAACTTACGAGCATCTGAAGAACGCTTACCACATCGCTTGCAAAGGGCTGTTGGATGCCAAAAGCGATGCGCTGCTAATCGAAACAACTCAAGATCTATTACAAGCAAAAGCTGCAGTAAACGGTGCCAGACAGGCAATAGCAGAGGTTGACTTTGATGTTGTTCTAATTGTCCAGGTAACCGTTGAAACAACTGGCACTATGTTGCTGGGTTCGGAAATTGGCGCTGCGCTAAACGCGCTTGAGCCGCTTGAAATTGATTTGATCGGACTTAACTGTGCTACCGGTCCAGCCGAGATGTCAGAACACTTACGTTATCTCTCTAAGTTCGCTAACTGCGCCATCTCGGTTATGCCAAACGCTGGATTACCAATTCTTGGAAAAAAGGGTGCGGAATATCCGCTCGGACCTGCTGAGTTAGCCCAAGCGCTGGAAACTTTTGTTGGTGATTACGGAATCTCGCTAATTGGCGGATGTTGTGGAACAACTCCTGAACACTTGGCGGCAGTTGTAAATAAATTAGGGGCAAAGGCCATTCCGCAAAGGGTTAGCAACTTAGATCCAGGTGCGTCATCGCTCTATCAATATGTGCCATTTAGACAGGACAACACCTATTTAGCGATCGGTGAGCGCACAAATGCCAATGGGTCTCGCGCATTCCGCGATGCGCTAATTGTTGAGGATTGGGAAAGCTGTGTAGAAATCGCGCGCGATCAGATTCGCGATGGCGCTCATATGCTTGATCTATCTGTTGATTATGTAGGTCGCGATGGCGCAAAAGATATGAAAGAGCTAGCAACTAGATTTGCGACCGCTTCAACACTACCTATCGTTCTAGATTCAACTGAACCCGCAGTTTTGAAAGCCGGACTTGAAGCCTTGGGTGGGCGAAGCGTAATTAACTCAGTCAACTATGAAGATGGTGATGGACCTACATCACGCTTTGCCCGGATTATGCCGCTTGTACAAGAGCATGGCGCATCTGTTGTTGCACTCACTATTGATGAAGAAGGGCAAGCACGTGATTGTGAATGGAAGTTGCGAGTCGCGCGTCGTTTGATTAAAGATTTAAATGAGAACTGGCAGATGAAGACCGGCGATATTTTGATCGACTGCCTAACATTTCCGATTGCTACCGGTCAAGAGGAAACACGTCGCGATGGCATCGAGACCATTAACGCTATTCGCACCTTAAAGAGTGAATTCCCAGAAGTCCAGACAACACTTGGTGTCTCCAATGTTTCATTTGGTTTAAATCCCGCGGCACGTGTCGTTCTCAACTCGGTTTTTTTACACGAGTGCGTGGTTGCTGGTCTTGATTCAGCGATTGTTCATCCTTCTAAAATCACTCCTTTGGCGCGCATTGATCAGCGCCAGAAGGAAGTTGCACTAGACCTAATTTATGATCGCCGCAAATATGAGGGCGATGTTTGCACTTATGATCCACTGACTGAGTTCTTGCAGTTATTTGAGGGTGTCGAACTCGCCGCATCTCGAAATGTACGCGCTGCCGAATTAGCAGCCCTTCCACTTACCCAGCGCCTACAGCGTCGCATAGTTGATGGTGAAAAAGTCGGTTTAACTGATGATCTTGATCTGGCAATGAGTGAAGGAATTAAGCCGTTGCTGATTATCAATGACCATTTGCTGGAAGGCATGAAGGTGGTCGGTGAACTCTTCGGTAAAGGTGAGATGCAACTTCCATTCGTTCTGCAAAGTGCAGAGGTAATGAAGAACGCAGTTTCCTACCTTGAGCCCTTCATGGAAAAGACTGATGATGCCGGTCGTGGAACAATGTTGCTTGCGACTGTAAAGGGCGACGTTCACGATATTGGTAAGAATCTCGTCGATATTATTCTTTCAAATAATGGATACACCGTCGTAAATATCGGGATCAAGCAAACGGTCAATCAGATTATTGATGCTGCCCAAGAATCAAATGTGGATGTGATTGGCATGAGCGGACTACTCGTTAAATCCACGGTCATCATGAAAGAGAACTTAGAAGAGTTAACCAATCGCGGTTTGGCCGAGAAGTGGCCGATTGTTCTTGGGGGAGCAGCGCTGACGCGCGCCTTTGTTGAACAAGATCTAGCGGCGGTCTTCCCGGGTGAAGTTCGTTATGCAAGGGATGCCTTTGAAGGTTTGCGTTTAATGGATGCGATGATGGCAGTTAAGCGAGGAGTATTCGGGGCCGAGTTACCTGCGCTAAGAGAACGCAAAATCCCACTTCGCCCTAAGAAGGAAGAAACGCAAGAAGTTGATACTAAACGCAGTGACGTCGCAGAGGATGTCGGCATACCTGCGGTTCCATTTTTTGGTTCTCGAATTATTAAAGGCATTCCCCTCGCCGACTACGTTGGCATGTTAGATGAACGAGCGCTCTTTATGGGGCAGTGGGGACTTAAGGGTGCTCGTGGTGAGTTCGAAGCGATGGCCGAGACGGAAGGCAGACCAAGACTTCGCGCGCTGCTTAATCAAGTGCAATCAAAAGGTTGGCTAAACGCGGCTGTTGTCTATGGATATTTCCCATGTGTAAGCGAGGGCAATGATCTAATTATTTTGCATCATGAAGGTGATCTCAAAGGAACCGAACGCACCCGTTTCTCTTTCCCTCGCCAATCTCGTGATCGCCGTTTATGTTTAAGTGATTTCTTTGTATCCAAGGAATCGGGCAAAACAGACGTTGTTGCCTTCCATGTTGTGACCATGGGAAATGTGATCAGCGAAGCTGCCGCCGAGCTATTTGCTGCAAATAATTATCGTGAATATCTAGAACTCCACGGTTTATCTGTGCAATTAACTGAAGCGCTGGCCGAGCATTGGCACGCGCGAATCCGCGAAGAGTTGAGCGTTCGTGATCAAGATTCACCCTATTTGCAAGGGATCCTAGATCAGGGTTACCGCGGCTCGCGATATTCATACGGATATCCGGCCTGTCCTGATTTGGAACAACAATTGCAACTTTGCGAATTACTCGAGCCCGGACGCATCGGCGTAGAACTATCCGAAGAGTTCCAATTGCATCCGGAGCAGAGTACATCTGCAATTATTGTGCATCATCCTGAAGCAAAATATTTCAACGCAAACTAATATTTAAGGTAGATAAAAATGTTTGAGGCGATTCTCTTTGATATGGATGGTTTATTCATTGACTCTGAGCCGGATTGGCACGCCGCCGAGACCGAGATGATGCGGGGATATGGCTATGACTGGCAGCCTGCAGATCAATTGCAATGCTTAGGAGGTCCGTTAGCGCGGGTCACTGAATATATGTCTAGTTGTCTAAATGGGAGTGTTAAGCCTGAAACTCTAGCCAAAGTGATCATTGATGAGATGCAAAATAGGTTGAGTTCGACGGCGGCATATATGCCGGGAGCAATTGAATTTTCGAAGTTGGTCTTTGAAGCACAAATTCCACAAGCCTTAGTTAGCGCCAGTCCTCGCACATTAGTAGATTCGGTGATTAGTGGCCTTACCCATAATTATTTCAAAGAAACTGTTGCTGCCGGCGACATCGCGCGGACTAAACCTTTCCCAGATCCCTATATACATGCCGCCAAGTTGTTAGGTGTAGATATCTCGAATTGTTTAATTTTCGAAGATTCACAGACGGGTATCACTGCAGCAACTGCCAGCGGCGCATTCGTGGTGGCTATTCCACATTTTATCGAGGTCAAAGAGAGTGAAAGATTGAAAAGAATCGAAAGTTTTGTGGGCCTTTTGCTTCAAGATTTGAGTAAGTGGTGGGAAATCAACCAACGTGAGCTGGGCAAATAGCCTTAAAGAAGCACCAATCACATAACTTGCTTGGCTTGGGGCGGAATTCATTTCGTTCGATAGCGCGCAGAATATCCTCGGCAATATCAAAGAGAATACGCTCGGTTTTAATTAGATCAGCCTCTGTAGGTACACTTTTTATTAAACGAGTATCACCTAGATAAATAAGCTGCAATAACTTGGGAATTACTCCGTTGTTCTTCCAATAGAGCAGCGCATATACGCGCAACTGAAATAGCGCTTTCTCTTCCCAGCCCGGCTTTGGAGACTTTCCGGTTTTATAGTCGACGATGCGGACTTCACCGGTCGGTGCCACATCTAAGCGGTCAACATAACCATGCAGATATAGTTTTTCAGAAAGATCCATTTCTAGATGAAGTTCGCGATAGGTTGGCTCAAATGTATTTGGCGATTCGAGAGTGAAGTAGTTACCCAATAATTCCTCAGCGCGTTTAAACCAAGAGACTTCATCAAGAACTAACTTGGAAATATCTGGTTTAGCATCAATTTGGGCTTGCCAACGAGAAGGAAGTAGCTCGGTGGCTCGCTTCAAATCTCGATCTGGTGCAGGTAGCTCAAAAAGATCTTCTAGAACGGTATGAATTAAAGTTCCACGTTCGGCATCGATACTGGGAGGTTCGGGGAGAAGGTCGATGGTGCGATATTTATAGAGTTGTGGACAGTTATTAAAGTCATTGATGCGACTGGGTGATAGACGCAGTTGGCTCATGCGGTCGAAGATACAGCCTTTGGCTAGGCAACGCCTAAGATGCTCCTGTGTCTAAGCCACCAGAGAACGCAGCAAGTACCGCCGCAGAGCGCAACCGCGGATTCTTTGTTGCTGGTGATCGGGTGCAGTTGACGGATCAAAAAGGCAAGATTTACAGCATCACGATTACCCCTGGAAAAGAATGGCACACCCATAAGGGTTGGATTGTTCATAACGATCTAATTGGTTTGCCGGAAGGTTCGGTAATCAGCACCAGTGCAGGTTTGAAGTTCACCGCCTTTATTCCATTGCTCACCGATTATGTTCTATCGATGCCGCGCGGTGCCACCATTGTTTATCCAAAAGATTCAGCTCTGATTGTTGGTTTTGCCGATATCTTCCCTGGAGCACGTGTTCTCGAAGCCGGTGTTGGTAGTGGCGCTCTCACGCTCTCTTTACTAAGAGCTGTTGGTGAAAACGGGCATGTGCACTCAGTTGAAAGACGCGAGGATTTCGCAGAAAATGCCAAGGCAAATATCACCAATTATTTTGGGGGAGCGCCGGCAAATTGGTCCTTAGATATTGGTTCGGTTCAAGAGAAGGAATTTTCACAAAGTTTCGATCGCGTAATACTCGACATGTTGGCGCCTTGGGAATGCATTGAGTTAGCCGCCAGAGTCCTGCGTCCTGGTGGGGTATTTATGGCATACGTTGCAACGACAACTCAACTATCTGCTACTGCTGAAGCGTTGAAAGAAGATGGTCACTTCACTGAGCCTGAAAGTTTTGAAAGCATGGTCCGTGGTTGGCATCACGAAGGGTTGGCAGTTCGCCCACAACAAAGAATGATCGGTCATACCGGTTTCTTGATATTTGCAAGACGTATGGCACCTGGCGTTGAAGTTCTTGCGCGACGTCGCAGACCTGCGAAAGGTTCATACGGTGTCGCGGAAGACTGAGCGGCTAGTTAATCTGACTATTGCTTTGCTTGCAACTAAACGGTATTTAACTAAGTCAGAGATTTTTCGCACGGTAGATGGTTATGAGGGGACGCCCGAAAGTAAAGAACGAATGTTCGAGCGCGATAAAGATGATTTACGTAATCTCGGCATCATGATCGAAGTCGGTACCTTCGATCCGCTCTTTGAAGATGAGTCTGGTTATCGAATAAAACCGGAAAATTATCAGTTTCAATTAGGGGATTTAGACAGTAAAGATATTGCCTTGCTCTCACTTGCTGCTGAAGCTTGGCGTGGAGCAGCCCTAGATAGTTCGGCACTTAGCGCGCTCATAAAGTTACACGCTATTGGAATAGAAACTGACGCGGAGGCACTTCCTGATTTAGCACCAGCAATTATCTCCAAAGATGCGAATTTAGCCTTAGCAATCTCGGCAATAACTTCCCGAACAGTTATCTCTTTCACTTATCTAAGTGAGACTTTGCAAGAGGAGAACCGTGTACTAGAGCCTTATGCAGTCGCATCCAGATACGGACATTGGTATCTATTTGGAATGGATTTAGATCGTAAAGATCTGCGCAGTTTCCGTTTGGATCGAATCCAGGGAGAACTTTCCACCAAGGGGCGCGCTGGCAATTATGAAATTCCCCAAAGTTTTAGCGTGGAAAGCCATTTACTTGAAAGTAGATCGCAACAGAGCGCAGAACTTTATTTGCGCAGTGGCAGGGCATTGGCGCTACGAACTAGATCTACCGAGATCTTCGATAAGAAAGCACCACTTGGCTGGGAACGCGTTTCGATCGAATACCGCGATCAAGAACGGATGGCAGAGGAGATCCTTTGGTATGCCGAGGATGCAGTTGTTTTAAAGCCTGAATCTTTAAGGACTTCAGTTATTGAAAGCTTGCGGGCTGGGGTGATCCGTTATGGCTGAAAAGCAGAGCACTCCACTTGAAAAGGCAGCACGATTGCTGGACTTAGTTCCATATATTTCGACTCATCAAGGTGTCGCGCTATCAGAATTGGCCGCTGAATTTGGAGTAAGCGAGTCCGAATTACTCTCCGATCTAAATACTCTTTGGATGTGCGGCCTGCCTGGCTACACACCTCTTGAACTAATCGATCTTGAATTCGAGTCGGGTTTTGTTTCGATTCGCAATGCGGAAATTTTGCAGAAGGTGCGCTTGCTTACGAAAGATGAGTTAGTAATCCTTCTGGTTGGCTTAGATCTACTTATTAAATCAATAGATCCAAAACGTGTTGATTTGCTACACGCGATAACCGGATTGCAGACAAAAATAAAGATCATAATCGGTGATATCGCAACCATTGCTCCGATTGTTAACAGTTCCTATCGCGCAACAATTTTAAATGCGATTGCAAGTCGCAAGAATTTGCAGATCTCATACCATTCGCTGATACGCGATGAACTTACGAAGCGAGAGATAACGCCAATAGAGCTAATGGTTGATCATGGATATGAAGTACTGCAGGCATATTGCCATCATGTCAGCGCCTATCGCACCTTTCGACTCGACAGCATCGCAGAGATTTCTATCTCCGGCATCCAAACGCCGCTAACTACGTCACCGCAAGATGATGAAGCTTTTCAAATGGAAATTAACATTTCGAAAAGAATCAGAAGTACCTTGGAGAGATTTAGGATCGCTGTCTCATCAGATGCTGCCGCCAGATCAGGGAGTTTCACAGCCTTCTCTTTCAGTCAGGACTGGCTCATCCGAAGTGCCATGAGCACGCTGGCGGCTACTGAGGTTCTCTCTCCGATCTCCTCGCGTGTTGAACTCGCCAGGAAATGTCGCAAAACACTGGATCTATATGAAAGTGCGCTCTTCGCCGATATCCCTTGAGTACAGGTTAGCCGCGCTGAATTTGGGAATTTCTAAGCCGCATGCGCTAACGTTTAGCCATGCCTTTCCTACGCGAACCAAGCCACATTCTTATTCTGCTCATTGTCGTAGTAGTCCTATTTGGCGCCAAGCGCCTGCCTGATTCAGCGCGTTCACTCGGAAAATCACTTCGCATCTTCAAAGGTGAGATGAAAGAGATGAAGAAAGATGGCGACGAGAAGAAAGACGGCACTGACGGCTCTGCCGCTCAATAATTGCCATGACGACCACCACTGGCGGTCGTATGCCGCTAATCGAACATCTACGTGAGTTCCGTAAGCGAGTACTCCGATCCGCGATAGTAATCTCACTGGCCTCAATCATTGGTTGGTTTTTCTATAACGAGATCATTACTACCTTGGCGCAACCAGTTTGTGATCTTAAGGCGGCTCAGGATTTAGGGGCCGATCACTGCGGCGCACTCTATATCAATGGCGTTTTAGGCCCGCTTAATTTGCAGATTAAAGTTGCGCTGCTCACTGGCGTTATTATAAGTGCCCCAATCTGGCTTTATCATCTTTGGGCTTTCATCGCTCCAGCGCTACACCGGCGTGAAAAACGTAACTCAGTTTTTTTCATAGTTGCAGCGACACCGTTCTTTGCAGCAGGAGCATATCTGGGTTATACAATCTTGCCGATTGCAATCAAGGTTCTTTTCGGTTTCACGCCGGAGTCGCTTAATAACCTGGTGAGATTTGATGACTATTTGGATTTTGTAATGCGAGCAATTCTTCTTTTCGGACTTGCCTTTGAACTTCCAGTTTTCTTAATCACTTTCAATCTAATTGGATTCCTAAGTGGCGCCGCCATTTTGCGTCCATGGCGGATCTGGGTTTTCGCAATATTTCTCTTCGTCGCAGGATTCACACCAAGTGCTGATCCACTTTCGATGCTCGCCTTAGCTTTGCCTCTAATCGCTTTGTATTTGCTATCTGGTTTATTTGCATTGCTCAATGATCGACGTCGCGCAAAGAAGAGATTCGCTGCGGAAGAAGTTTAAAGACTATGTGGGCGATCGTAGTTAATCCAGTCTCTGGCGGTGGCAAGGGCGCGGTGTTGGGCAGGGAAGTTGCTGGTTATTTTGCGAGCAAATCCTTGCCCTATCAGGTAATTACGTCAACGACTGCGCAAAGGCTGCAGGCAAATTTGCAAAACTTCCTTGATCTCCAAGGCGATGGCTGCCAAGGAGTAGTTGCAGTTGGTGGCGATGGGCTCGCGCATCTGGTCATGCAATCAGTGGTTCCACGCGCGATTCCTTTCACAGTTATTCCAGCAGGTACTGGAAATGATTTTGGGCGAGCGTTGGGCTGGTCTCTTCTTGCGATCACCAAGCAATTAGATTGCCTGACTACTGATGCACCAAAGAAGATTGATCTCGGGCTGGTTGATTCCGAGTGGTTTGGCGCAATTCTTTCAACTGGTTTTGACTCAGTTGTAAACGAAAAAGCAAACCGAATGAGCTGGCCTAAGGGACCTATGAAATACAACGTGGCGATCGCAATGGAGCTACCAAAATTTAAGCCAATGCAATACACCATTGGGTTGGATAACAACTCTATTCAAACTGAAGCGATGCTGATTGCTGTTGCAAATGGTTCAAGTTATGGAGCGGGCATGTTGGTCTGTCCCGATGCCCGGATGGATGATGGGCTCTTTGATGTCATGGTCTTGCGTCCGGTAAGTAAATTTGAATTTATTAAAGTATTTCCAAAAGTATTCAAGGGTGAGCACATTAATCATCCCAAGGTCGATATATATCGAAGTAGACGAGTTTCACTGACAGCGCCAGCAATTGCCTATGCTGACGGTGAGAGAGTGGGTACTTTGCCAGTTCAGGCTGAATGTATCGCCGGTGCTGGACTATCGTGGACCCCATGACTACGCCAGCTGCTAAATATGCCGCAGCCAAGAAGCGTTCCAAGCATCTAGTCACTGAGGATTTCATTTCAGAATTTGAGTTTCCCTTTGATCAATTTCAAATTGATGCCTGCCACGCCGTAGAAAGTGGTCACGGGGTTTTAGTTGCCGCACCAACCGGTGCCGGCAAGACGGTAGTCGGAGAATTTGCGGCCTATCTGGCGTTGCGCAATGGTAAAAAATGTTTCTACACAACCCCAATCAAGGCACTTTCCAATCAGAAATTTCAAGAGTTTGTTGCCCGCTTTGGTGAAGAGCGCGTCGGTCTGTTAACTGGTGACACCAACATTAATTCTGAAGCAGATATCTTGGTTATGACTACCGAGGTCCTGCGTAATATGTTGTACGCAAATTCGAACACCTTGACGAATTTAGGCTCAGTAGTCATGGATGAAGTGCATTATTTGGCTGATAAATTCCGCGGCGCTGTTTGGGAAGAGGTATTAATCCACTTAATGGAATCTGTTCAGGTTATCTCCCTTTCTGCAACCGTTTCGAACGCCGAAGAGTTTGGTGAATGGCTTGGGGAAGTTCGCGGACAAACCGATGTAATCCTTAGCGAGCATCGTCCCATACCGTTGTATCAACACGTTCTAATCAATTCCAGTCTGATTGACCTATTTAGTCAACCTGGAAAGATAAATCCAGAGATTCTGACACTTGAACGTGAAGCGATGCACAAGGTTAGAATTCCGCGTCATCGACGTGAACAATGGGGCGCTCAAGAGTCGCGGTTATCGCGCGCTGAAATCATGGAGAAGCTAAACCGCGAAGATCTTTTACCTGCGATTACATTTATCTTCTCACGTATGGGTTGCGATGCCGCTGTAAAGCAATGCTTAACTGCCGGACTTAAGTTAACTAATACTGAAGAACGTGCTGAGATTCTGGCAACTGCTGCAAAATACACTGCAAACTTGCCGGAGGAAGATTTAGAAGTCCTTGACTATCGCGAGTGGATAACTGCTCTCGAACGCGGCATCGCAGCCCATCACGCCGGATTGCTGCCAAGTTTTAAGAACGCGGTTGAGGATTTGTTCCAACGCGGTTTAGTTAAAGCAGTCTTTGCCACCGAAACCTTAGCGCTCGGCATCAATATGCCAGCCCGCACTGTCGTATTAGAGAAGTTAACCAAATGGAATGGCGAAGCCCACGTCCCGATAACTCCGGGGGAGTACACCCAGTTAACAGGCCGTGCCGGTCGCCGCGGAATCGATATTGAAGGTAACGCGGTTGTGCAGTGGTCTCCGACTGTTGATTCGGCAACAGCTGCCGGCTTAGCATCAACTCGTACATACCCACTGCGTTCATCATTTACTCCGACTTACAACATGGCGATAAATTTAATTGCGCGCTTTGGACGCGAGAGAGCACATGGAAGTCTGGAATCATCCTTTGCGCAATTCCAAGCTGATCGAGCGGTTATTGGTTTGGTAAAGCAACTTAAGAAGAACGAGAGCGCACGACGCGAATTAATCGAAAGCGCGAAATGTCACTTGGGAGATTTTGAAGGCTACGCGAAATTGCGCTCTGAAACTAAAGAGCTAGAAAAGTTACTCTCTAAGCGCGATGGTCGTCGCACCTTTGATAATCGCCAACGCGCCCACATGGAATCTGAAATTGATGGCTTAAGGCGCGCCATGCGAAACCACGCCTGTCATTCGTGCAATGACCGTGAAACGCATGCCCGATTCGCCGAGCGAGCTGATCGAATATCTCGCGAGTCCGAGGGACTTAGAGCGCGAGTTGAAAATCGCACAAATGTGATCGCAAAGACCTTTGACCGCATATGTGATGTTCTAACTCACTTGGGTTATATCGAAGGTGAGAAGCCACTTCCACAAGGAAAAATCCTGGCGAAGATTTACGCTGAATCTGATCTCTTGTTGACTGAAACAATCCGCGCCGGGATCTTAGATAACTTATCCGCGCCGGAACTTCTTGCAGTTGCTTCATCGATGATATTCCAATCTCGCTCGCGCGAAGATTACGCACCGAAAATGCCACATCAAAATGTCACGAACGCTCTGTCTGAGATAATCCGCATTTGGGCTAAATTGGAAGAAATTGAAAATGAGTTTGATGTTAAAACCCAGAAGGAACCAGATTTTGGCTTCGCCTTTATTTCTTATCGCTGGGCGCAAGGCAACTCATTATCAAATGTTCTAAAAAGTAGCGATTTGTCAGTTGGTGACTTTGTTCGATCGACTAAACAGTTAATGGATTTACTTATGCAGATAGCTGGCGCCAGCGAAAAGCTACGTCCTGTTTGTCGAGAAGCAATTAAGCGTTTAGATCGTGGCGTCGTTTCATATATGGTGGATGACCTATGACTTTAATGCTTTTAGATAGCGCATCGCTCTGGTACCGCGCCTATTACGGAATGCCCGATACCTTATTGGCACCAGATGGCACGCCAGTAAATGCCATACGTGGTTATCTGGATATGACAGCCCGTTTGATTGGTATGTACTCGCCAAAACGGATTGTGGCTTGCATCGAAGGCGATTGGCGTCCTTCTTGGAGAGTTGAGATATTTCCAGATTACAAAGCCAATCGTGTCGATGCCGATGGAGAGGGCGAAGAAGAACCTGATTTGTTGACCCCGCAGATTCCGATTTTACTTGATCTCTTAGATTTATTTGGTATTCCTATGGTTGGTGTTGATGATTACGAAGCCGATGATGTTATGGCGACCTTTGCGGTGCAAGAGAAGGGGCCAATACGAATCGTCACCGGAGATAGAGATCTATTTCAGTTAGTTGATGATAAACGAGATGTAAAAGTTGTCTATCTAGCGCGCGGGCTTTCGCAACATGACTTGGTTGATATTGGATGGATAAAGCGAAAGTATGAGATTCCCGGCGATAGATACGCCTTGTTTGCCATGTTTCGTGGAGATCCCTCCGATGGTTTGCCCGGTGTTCGGGGAATCGGTGAGAAAGGTGCTGCGTTAATTGCAAATAATTTTGCCAGTACCGATGAGGCGCTGGCCGCAGCGCATGCCTCGCATCCCGCTTTAACGCCAGCGTTAGCTAAGAAGATTATTGCAGGCGCTGATTATTTAAAGATTGCTCCTACTTTAGTTAATTGCGCTCGTGATGTGGCGCTACCGAAGTTGGATATTGAAATGCCGAAAGCACCTAGTGATCTATCAAAGATTTATGAAATGAAAGAGCGCTACGGTCTGGGGGCTAGTGTAGATCGAATGATTGCTGCTCTTAAATGGTAATAATTCTTATCGCTGCTTTTTTGGTTAGCGCGGCATTCGAACCCATCGGATTATGGTTCTTAGCAATCTTTGGCTTCGCACTTTTCTTCCGCAAGTTATCAGATAGTGATAGGCCAGTACTTCAAAGCCTCGTATTTGGGTTAACGCTAAATGCCATTGTTCTGCACTGGAGTGGCAAGTATGTCGGGGCTCTTCCGTGGCTACTCTTAGCCCTTTTGCAAGCCTTGTTCTATCTTCCAGTTGGTTGGGTTTTTAAACGGAGCAAGAGCCTTTGGTTAAGTGCGCTCGTACTTCTTCTTATGGAGGAATTGCGCTCCCGTTTTCCATTTGGCGGTTTTGGTTGGACACGAATCGCATTTAGCCAAGTGGAATCACCGGCTCTGCCAATCGTTTCAATTGGGGGAGTGCTTGCGCTTTCATCGTTCACGGTTCTGATCGCCGTGCTTGTCACAAGAATTGGCTTAAAAAGTTTTGTTGGCATAAATATTCTTTTTATCACAGCGCTTTTAATTCCCGACAATCCGCAGGGGAGTGGTTCGGTTCGACTTCTTGCGGTGCAAGGTAATACTCCTGAAGTTGGCTTAGAGTTTAATTCCAGGGCAAAAGCAGTATTTAACCTACACAGAGATGCCACCAGAGAATTCGCTAAGGAACCGTATGACGCGATCATCTGGCCAGAAAATGCCATAGATATAGACCCGCGAGAATATCCAGAGGTTGCAGCTGATATCAGGAAATTGACCAGAGAGTTGCAAGCACCGCTAATTGCAGGCGTTGTACAACAAGAGAACGGCAGTCCAGAAAACGCCTCCATCATGTACTCAAAAGAAGGCGCTTTGCAGAGCGCCTATATAAAGCGAGGGTTAACACCGTTCGGCGAGTTTATGCCGCTGCGCAAAATTGCTGAATTTGTTAGCCCAATGGCAAAGATGGTGGTCGACTTTGTACCGGGGGATAAATTGGTTACACACCAAGTTTCTAGGGCAAAGCTAGGCCCGATCATTTGTTATGAAATTATTATTGATTCGTTAGTCCGTGATATGGCCATTAATTCGCAGGCGTTAATCGTCCAGACTAATAGCGCAACATTTGCAAATACGGCAGAGAGTGCGCAGCAATTAGCGATTACGCGCATCAGGGCCGTGGAACATTCACGTGCAATTTTATCTGTTTCAACCGTTGGAATATCCGCTCTTATCGACAATAATGGGCGAGTGCTTAGCCAAACTGCGGAGAATAAAAAGGCTTTTCTTGTGGGTAATTTGTCACTCAATACCAACCAAACTCTCGTGGATCGGTTCTGGGTATGGATAAGTTAGTAATTCTTATTCCAACTTATAACGAAGCAATTTCGATCGTTGAACTGCTGGAGAAACTCTCTAGTTTTCGATCGAGATCGGAGTATCAATTTGATGTCGTCGTAATTGATGATAATTCCCCTGATAAGACTGCAGATATCATCGATAGCTTGGCGATTTCCTGGGTGCAAATTCTGCGCCGTCCTGGTAAAGGTGGCTTAGGCGCGGCCTATCGCGCTGGCTTCAATAGAGTTCTAGCTGATAAGCAATACACGCAGATCCTGACGATGGATGCTGATGGATCGCATCGCGTTGAAGATTTACCGGTAATGCTCGCTGCAATTAAACCAGGCAAATCAATCGTTTTGGGCACTCGTTGGATGCCCGGAGGCAGCGTTGTTAACTGGCCAAAGTCTCGTCAATTACTTTCTAGGTGCGGAACTATCTATGCCAAGTTAGCCCTTGGAATTAATTTAAATGATTTAACTGGTGGTTTTCGCATTTATAGCGCCGAGCTTTTAAATGCCTTAAATCTGAAAGATATGAACGCCACTGGATATTGTTTCCAGATTGAAATGGCGATGGCCGCTGATTTGGCCGGCGCAACGGCAACTCAAGTTCCAATCACCTTTGTAGAGCGCATCAACGGCGTTTCCAAGATGTCTAGAGCGATAGTCATCGAAGCGTTGACGCAGACAACCCGTTGGGGGCTGATGCACAGGCTTAGACCTAACGCCGATAAGTTACATTATGTCAAGTAATCCAAATTAGCCCCACCCCGCACAGAGGCAAAGCCCTCTTATGAGGAATAAGCCTCTATCGGAGCGCAAGAACAAACTAAGTTTCTATCACCAAAGGCGCCATCGATACGGCCAACGCTGGGCCAATACTTGCCCCTGGCGCCGATTAGCTCACCCGGAATAAGCCCCGTGATCGTTGCTGGGAAGGCTCCTGCTTCACGCGAATAAGGGCGATCCCAGTTTGTCGCAGCGATGGCTCCAACTGTGTGCGGCGCATTTCGCAGAGGTGAGCCTTCGATACTTTGCTTGCCATCGATAATTTCTTGGATTTCGACGCGAATGCCGATCATCGCATCGATGAAGCGGTTCATCTCCAGAACATCTTCTGATTCAGTTGGCTCGATCATCAAAGTTCCAGCGACCGGAAAAGACATAGTTGGAGCATGGAAACCAAAGTCCATCAAACGCTTTGCAATGTCATCAACGCTTACCCCTGAAATCTTGGTTATCTCACGCAGATCAAGAATGCATTCGTGAGCGATTAAACCTTTGTTGCCGGTGTAGAGAATCGGATAAGAACTCTTTAGCCGCGCTGCCATGTAGTTGGCATTTAAAATGGCGACTTCTGTGGCATGCGTTAGGCCTGCTCCCCCCATGAGGCGGATGTAAGCCCAAGAAATTGGCAAGATGCTGGCAGATCCAAATGGCGCAGCTGAAATTGGTCCAGGTCCTGTTGCAGGCCCAGCGGATGCATCCAATGGATGATTTGGCAGAAAGGGCGCAAGGTGTGATTTAACAATTACTGGACCAACGCCCGGTCCCCCACCACCATGCGGAATGCAAAATGTCTTATGAAGATTTAAGTGCGAAACATCTGCACCGAACTTTCCAGGTTGCGCGGTTCCAACTAGAGCATTGAGGTTTGCGCCGTCAACGTAGACCTGACCGCCGGCATCGTGGATCATTGCGCAAATCTCTGAGATCGCAGATTCAAATACTCCATGTGTTGATGGATAAGTAACCATTAACGCAGCCAGTGCATCAGCATTTAGCGCGATCTTTAACTTTAAATCATCCAGGCTAACGTTTCCTTCTTCATCGCAATCGATGACAACAACAGACATTCCGGCCATTACCGCACTTGCTGCATTTGTTCCGTGCGCACTAGATGGAATTAGACACACATTGCGCGAGAAATCTCCGCGTGAATCGTGATAGTTGCGAATTGCAAGCAAGCCTGCAAATTCACCTTGGCTGCCCGCATTTGGCTGTAAGGAAACGGCGTCGTAACCAGTTATCTCAACCAACCATTTTGAAAGCTGCTCGATAATTAGTCGTGAACCCTTTGATTGATCTGCTGGTGCAAACGGATGCAAGGATGAGAACTCTGGCCAAGTTACCGCCTCCATCTCAGTTGCCGCATTTAACTTCATGGTGCAAGAGCCAAGTGGAATCATTGTGCGATCAAGTGCTAGGTCGCGATCGGCCAAGGTGCGCAAGTAACGCATCATTGAAGTCTCGGACTTATAAGTATTAAAGACCGGATGGGACAGATAAGTTGATTGGCGAGTGAATTGATCTGCGATTGCCGTCGCCTTGCCATCAGATAAACCAAGAATCCCCAACACTTGATTGAAGGTGGCATCCGTTGTGGTCTCGTCAAAGGAGATTCGAATCTGCGTATCTGAAATGCGACCAAAATTAAACTTCTTCGCGATAGCTGCCTTATGAATCGCCTGTGCATCGGCTACATCAATGATTACCGTGTCGAAGATGTTTTGGCTAGGTGACTTAGCAGCGGCTTGTAACCGGGATGCATAACCATTTACACGTTCTGCAATTGCGCGCAGACCAACTGGTCCGTGCCACATGGCATAGAAGGCGCTCATATTTGCCAATAGAACTTGCGCAGTACAAATATTGCTGGTGGCCTTATCGCGCCGGATATGTTGCTCGCGCGTTTGTAGCGCTAAACGAAAAGCAGGATTTCCATGAGCGTCGATACTCTGTCCAACCAACCGGCCAGGAAGTGATCGCTCTAATCCGGCACGCACTGCCATAAATCCGGCGTGTGGTCCACCAAATCCCATCGGCACACCAAAGCGTTGAGCCGAACCAACTGCGATATCTGCCCCCCACTCCCCCGGCGCTTTAATCAGAGTCAGCGCCAATAAATCTGTGGCTGCAATTACGAGTGCGCCTTTTTCGTGCGCGTAGTCCGCAACTTTTGCGTAATCGTAAATTTCACCAGTTGTATCTGGATATTGAACTAAGAGCCCGAAGAATTCTTGATCAAAGCCATCGCGTGCAACCTGTGCGGCATCGACCTCAAATACCTTGATTCCAAGTGGCTTGGCCCGAGTCTGCACCACTGCTTTGGTCTGGGGATGAGCATGTTTTTCAATTAAAAAGACTGCGTCATCGGAAGTTTTAGATGTACGCCGCGCGACGGTCATAGCTTCAGCAGCGGCGGTAGCCTCATCCAGCATCGATGCATTCGAAAGAGAAAGCGCAGTCATATCGCAGATCACTGTTTGAAAAGCGAAGATTGCTTCAAGTCGACCTTGGGAGATTTCAGGTTGGTATGGCGTGTACGCGGTGTACCAAGCCGGATTTTCTAAAACATTTCGCTTAATCACAGCTGGCGTAATAGTTCCGTAGTAACCACCGCCGATAAGGGAAGTGAATACTTGATTTTGTGAAGCGATCTCACGAAGCTCGGCAATAACCGCAACTTCACTCTTAGCCGAATCTAGCGTCTCCGAAAGTTTCTTCGCGATTGCAATATTGGAAGGAACGACATCGCTAATGAAAGACTGCAGATCTTTGTAGCCAAGCAGGTGCAACATCTCTGACTCATCAGTTATGGATGGCCCAATATGGCGCGTTTGAAAGCGCTCACCCTCGTAAGACATTGCTACTCCCCGCACTTGACTTTAGTAAAGGGAAGGATATTGCCTTTAGGCGCCTTTCGCCTTTCGACGTAATGTGAGTTCATCGTTACTTTCAACACCACTGGCGGTAACCGCATGACCATTCATCTCACCCTGCAGGGTCGCCAATGAACCTTCAACCTCATGCCAAACCTTGCCGACGGCGATGCCAAATACGCCTTGTCCACCTTGCAACAAGTCGATGATTTCATCGGCGCTAGCACACTCATAAATTGATGCGCCATCGCTCATTAGGGTGATACTTTCTAGCTCTACAACGCCACGACTTCGTAAATGATTTACCGCAGTGCGAATATTCTGTAGAGATACTCCAGCATCGAGTAAACGCTTTACAATCTTTAAGACCAATATGTCGCGGAAGCCGTAGAGTCGCGCTGTTCCCGACCCACTTGCGGTGCGAACACTTGGTTCTAGTAATCCAGTACGTGCCCAATAATCTAGTTGACGATATGAAATGCCTGCAGCCGCACATGCGGTAGCGCCACGGTAGCCAATTTCAGTCTGCTCATCCGGCGTAACTGGGGAGGTCACGTTAACTCGATTCTCTTGGGGATAAGGCTAAAGGTTACGAGGCAAAAGCCCTTCATACAACGACCGACACGGACCAAACCTCAAGTAGAGAGTGAGACTTTAGAGGGGCTATCCAGCGAAGTCTTCGGGGTTGATTTGCTCCAGGAACTCACGGAATCGCTCCATTTCAACATCGGTTCCACCGCCTTCGGACTCTGCTGATTGCTCCCCAAGTAAACGCTCCGGAATATCGATGCCCACCTTATCCAAGAGGTCTGAGTCGGCCAAAATGTTGCTCGCGGTACGCAGCGCTATCGCAATGGCATCTGATGGTCTGGAACTGATCTTTAAATTTGATCCATCCGAACTGCGGAGAGAGATTTCGGCATAGAAGATCCCATCTTTTAGCTCTGTTATATGCACCGAGGTCATCGTTAGATCTGCAACTTCCAGAATGTTTGCAATCAAGTCATGGGTTAACGGTCTTTGCGATGAAAGCCCTTGCTGGGCAAAAGCGATCGCGGTTGCCTCAACGGCTCCAACCCAGATTGGCAGAAAGCGCGAGCCTTCTATCTCTTTCAAAAGGACAATCGGCTGGTTAGAGGGCATCTCGATGCGAACGCCAACGACCTCCATATTTACCATCATTGGTTATAACCGCAAGAGGATTTCAATTAGCGAGGGCGGTTGAGGCCGGCGCGTACCAAAGATGCATGAAGGCGAACTGAAAGTGAAGCGATCTGCTTCTGAACTTCTTCAGCACGTGCTTTTGAATCCGCGCTCTTCTGACGAATTATTGGAGTTATCACTTGTTCGATCAGACCAATTTCGCGATCGGCGGCAGATTTAAATGAACGCAGGTGACGCGTCTCAATTCCAAAGCCCGCCATTTCAGCAACTGACTTAGCAACCGATAGCGCGTCGCTGTCATAGTGACGGCCACGAAGTGCCACGAAACCATATGACTCGAGATCAACTAATTGTGTATCTGTGAGACCGCTGGCTTTTAAAAGCTCTTCGCGAGACAAACGCATATCTGATGTATGCACGAAAGATTCGGGTGATGAATCGCCATCAACGCTGGCCAAGGCCGGACGCGGACTAGCAACTCCCCCGTTGGCGGCTGGCTCTAAACCGCGATCTAAAGCTTCTAGATTCTCTTTAATTACGCGCAGTGGCAGGTACTGATCGCGCTGCAAGAGCAATACATATCGCAGACGATCTAAATCAGAGGCGGTGAATTTGCGGTAACCAGATGGAGTTCGCTGAGGCTCAATTAGCCCTTCGGATTCTAAGAAACGGATCTTCGAGATAGTGATATCTGGAAAGTCTCCTCGCAACTTGCCTAAGACTTCGCCGATACTCAAATACGCGCGGGCTGGAACGCTCACTGTTTCTCCCTTTTTACTAGTCGATGGTTAATTATTTTTTTGACTTGATAAAAATTAAATGAAACTTTCCTACTTGGATCTCGTCACCGGTCTTAAGTTCAACGGAATTCACAGAACTATTGTTTACATAGGTTCCATTGAGACTGCCCAGGTCAAGTAGTTCAAAACCTTTGTCAGTCTTGGATATCTGTGCGTGAGTACGTGAGACCGTGACATCATCGAGAAAGATTGCGCTCATCGGTGAACGTCCGATGGAACACTTATCTTCGGCAATTAAGAAACGAGCACCTTTTGCCGGCCCGCGATGGATAACCACCATGGCACGATCACCGTTGCCCTCAATAATTGCTTTGATTGCACTACTTGATTGCGAATCCATTGACGAGAGAAGCGCATCAATCGCGTTCTCTGGGGAGGCGCCAACGAGTGAACGTAGGCCAAGATGCAGGGTGGTTGTGAGCTCACTGTTTTCTGTTGCTTTTTCCAAAAGTGGGCCCCTTCCTCTCCTAAGTAATCCAGCCAGGTTCAACTTCAACCTGAGGATGACATTAGGGTCAGTGGCTCAATAAATCAAGTGGAAAAAAATAATTTACTGCGCTTAAAAACGCTGGGCAAACCCAGGAAAACTACGCGGTAATTTGCCGATAATCGGCGGCAGATAGTAAGCCTGTAGGAGCACCGGCCACTTCAATTTCAGCTAACCAACCCGAACCATACGGTTCTGAGTTAATTGATTCTGGAGTCGAAGCCAATCCCTCATTTATCGCAACGATTTTTCCAGTCACTGGCGCGAATATTTCAGAGACGCTCTTTGTTGACTCAACTTCGCCACAAACTTTATCGGCAGTGACAGTCTCGCCGACTTTAGGCAATTGCACGTAGACAATGTCGCCGAGCGCACCTTGGGCATAATCAGTAATGCCCATGCGGTAAACGTTTGGTCGACTTTCACTAACCCACTCATGCTCTTTTGTATATTGCAGATCATCTGGAATTAGTGACACGAGGTCTCCTTCATGTGAAATGTTTGATGAAACAAGGACGAACTACCGCGCAACTCTAATGGCGCGAAGGGCGGTAAGGAGATATGAAACGCCTGTGAATAGATAGAGGCCAATCCCCCATATTGCAAAACTCCAGCCAAAGATGAAGGCCAGAACCCCGGCCCAGTCCGCGCGGAGTGCAAGTAATAAGAAGGGAAATGCATAGAGCAGATTAAATGTTGCCGCTTTACCAAGATAGGTAACCTGAAGCGGCGGTAGAGAGTTAAGAGTTAGCCCAATAGTTGCTACGCCCAGAACCAAATCTCGAGCCAGCAATAACACGATCACCCATAACGGAATAGCTTCGCGCATATACAAGACAATCAGAGTTGCAACTATGTATAAGCGATCAATCGCTGGATCGGCAAGTTCTCCAAAACGCGACTCTTGACCCCACGCCCGAGCTAACTTTCCATCGAAGTAATCAGTTGCTCCCCCAATAGCCAGGGTCAAAATTGCCCAACCATCGGCTTCTAGCCCGATCGCCAAGTAGATAAAGAGTGGTATCCCGAGGGCGCGCAAGAGAGTCAAAGCATTGGGCACATTTAGATTTTTACTCCGGGCCATCAGTCGCGCTCTTTTACTCGAATCGCGACTTGAACCGGCGTGCCGGGGAAACCAAATTCTTCACGAAGCCTGCGCTCGATGAAGCGGCGATACGAGGCTTCGATCCAACCACTTGAGAAGACCACGAACTTCGGAGGCGCTATTCCGGCCTGGGTGGCGTAGTAAATCTTTGGTTGTTTTCCACCACGTACAGGTGGCGGAGTTGCACCGATTAAGGCGCCAAGGAAAGAGTTGAGTTTGGCAGTTGGAACGCGACGTTCCCAACTATCAATCGCTGTCCGAAGGGCAGGCGCCAAACGATCACGATGCCAGCCAGTTTTAGCAGCAACGTTAACCCGTTGTGCCCACTCGACCTGATCTAGGTGTCGATCGATTTCGCGATCTATCTGATCACGGCGATCTTCATCAACGAGGTCCCATTTATTCATCACAATCACCATCGCCTTACCGGCTTCTTCAACCATGGTGATAACCCGTAAATCTTGTTCGGAGATTGGAACTGATGCATCCAATACAACTACTGCACATTCGCATCTCTCTAATGCGGCTTGTGTTCGAAGAGTTGCGTAATAATCAGTACCGCTTGCTTGGTTAGCGCGCTTACGCAACCCTGCGGTATCGATAAAACGCCAAACCGTTCCGCCAAACTCGATTAACTCATCGACTGGATCACGCGTTGTTCCAGCAACTTCATCAACTATCGAACGATTCTCACCTGCTAGAGCATTTAACAAACTTGATTTGCCAACATTAGGTCGCCCAATCAGAGCAATTTTGCGATAACCATCTTGAGTCTGCGCACCACCTACTTCAGGCATTTCCGAAACAATGTAATCCAAGAGATCTCCGCTACCTCGGCCATGCAAGGCGGAAACAAAACGTGGCTCACCCAAACCTAGGTTCCAGAGCGCGTGTGCATCTGCCTCATCTACATCGCTATCTACTTTATTGGCAACCAAAACCATTGGCTTCTTAGCCTTGCGTAACTCTTGCACCAGGATGTCATCTTCATCTAACGCACCGACGTGAGCATCAACAACGAATGCAAGTACATCTGCTTCTTGCATTGCTAACTCAGCGGAAGCGCTAACTTGCACTGAGATACCATCTGGTTTTGATTCCCAACCACCTGTATCCATAATTATAAATCTGCGTCCGCCCCATTCGCATTCGTACTGAACACGATCGCGAGTAACGCCAGGAGTATCTTCAACAATCGCCTCACGACGACCAATGAAGCGGTTGATCAAAGTTGATTTACCAACATTGGGACGACCCAGAATTGCGACTATCGGTAAGCCTAATAAGGAGCGCTCTTTCAGCAACTCCCAAACCCGTTCAACGGTCTCATCCAGAGATAAATCAGTGGAATCAATTAATACCGCATCCATTGCTTTCGCCAGTGGCGAAACGGTGCGAGAAGAGTCGACCTCATCGCGCGCACTTAGCGAAGCGCTTACATTGTCAGTGCTGGAATTATCCTCTGCCGATCTGCGTACAGCACGTGCGCTCAAATCTGCTTGTAAATAAATCTTTAGCGCCGCATCGGGTGCAACAACCGTTCCAATATCGCGCCCCTCAACCACTATCCCGCGCTCGGCGCTTTCGATAAATTTTCTTTGCATAGTTAAAAGTTCTGCACGAATTTCCGCAATGGCGCTAATTGCACTTACTGATTCGGTTACTGCTTGACTACGAATTTCATCCGTCACTTCTGTGTCACCGACAAAAATCTGTGGTGCAATCGGACTTGCTACAAACCGCAATGGAAATCGTTTTAGCGCTGCCAAAATATCTTCCGTGCTGGTCAAATTCTCACTTTGCGCCAGCCACGTGACCGCGCGATAAAGTGCACCAGTGTCTAGATAACTCCAACCCGCTCGCTTTGCGACAAGTTTAGAAGTGCTTGATTTACCTGCCCCACTTGGTCCATCTATCGCTACAACGATCATTTGTGTTACATCCCATCGTTGTCTTGCAAATTATAAGTTTAAGTAAGTTGCTGTGTATCTATTCTATCTCGCATCTATCTGGGAGCGTGAACGCTCCATCCAGAGTTAGTTAAATGAGCCTGTAAAATTTGCGCATCTTTAGCTGATAGTGCCAAGGTAATTAATCCAGTGAATTGACCTGGTGAGTGTTCGATTGCTAAATCTTCAACATTGACCTTAGCAATTGCGCATTCATCAAAGAGCGCAGCCAGCTGACCAGGCTTATCCTCAATCACCACTGGCAAGAGCGCGTATTCACGTGCCGCTCCTCCGTGTTTGCCCGGGATCTTGGATCTGCCCTGATTGCCTCGTTCGATTAGATCGCTAACGGAGGCCGCTGCTCCTAAGCGTGCGATAAAGGCGCCCAGATCACTTTGTAGATTTATCAATAGAGGCAGAAGTTCCGATGAATTGGAATTCAAAATTTCATCCCACAAGGCTGGGCTTGAAGCAGCAATTCGAGTGGTATCGCGCAATCCGGCTCCCGCTAGATCGAGTAATTCAGTCTCAACGTTAACCAACTGCGCGGCCAGTAGGGATGCCGTTACTTGGGGCAGATGCGAAACCAGCGCTACCGCACGATCGTGTCTTTCGGCGCTCATCGCAACGGCGCTGGCACCCAGAGTTTGGATTAACCAAAGACCGGCGGCAATTAGATCAGGGTCAATCGGCGCGCCCGCTAAATCGGTCGGCATATAGATCCAACTTCTCGACTGGAAGAGATCGCCTCTAGCTGACTGCGCTCCCCCGACCTCACGACCCGCCATTGGATGAGTAGCCAGGAATTGTCTAGTCGGAACCGATGATTGTGATACGTCCAGTAGAGATTTAGTCTTAACGCTACCTATATCTATAAATTTCACTTCCTTGTTCACCTTAAATTCACTTTCGAGGCAGGTTTTAAGACCGGAACTAGGACCGGCATAGAGAATTATCTCTGGGTTAGCTACCGGAGCTGATACCACTAAATCGCTGGCCAACTTGGCCGCCTTCGGATCTATATCGGCCATCTCCACGCTTACGCCCTTATTGGCAAGAGCTAAACCTATTGAGGTACCGATAAGGCCTGAACCGATGATCTTTATCGAGGCGAATTCGCCACTTTGGGGAGTTTTAGGGGACATAGATTGACCTAGCGGTCCTCTTATTGAGCTATATCTCTGCGCAGAGTCTTGGCCGCGCCTAAGTAAATATGCGCAATTTCGCTCTTCGAGCGATCACTTTCCACATGAGCCATAATTCGAATCGTGCGCTCAAGCGCGCCAGGAACGTCGATTTCTACGCTACAGATCAAGGGAACTTCTCCGAATCCAACTTCGCGAGCGGAGCTCGCCGGGAAGGCAGCATTTAGATCTGGGCTGACTGTAAAAATCACTGAAATGACCGCCTCAGGCGAAAGGTCGTTCTCCTTCATTATTTCAAGCAATAACTCCTTGGTGGCTACATCTACAGCCTGCGCTGTATTGGCTGACGCCTGAGTCGCACCGCGAATCGCTCGAACACTAGTCATTGGCAAATCGTACTCCCTCCGCTTCTAAACTCTCCGCTATTTACATAAATCTTAAGAGCTTTAAATGTTTATCTATAAAAAGATATTCCAAGAATTTCAAATTACAGTCGTGGGAATCTGGGCGACACTCCCTGAAATGACTTAAGTCGATAAATCATTATTGCCCGCCAATAACGAGCGCAATAACTCTTCCTAATATCGATAAATCTATACTATTTTGAAGCGCCTCTCAAATATGGATATATCTATTTGAATACAAAACCACTTGTTATAGATAAAGATTCAAAGATCTAAAGCCTTTTGCAGACTAACCAGTTCGCCGCTATTTAGATCGCGCCATCGGCCTTCTAAAGTATCTCCCAAGGAGATCGGTCCGAACTTGGTCCGGATGAGGCGAAGAACACGAACATCGACAGCCTCCATTAACCGCCGGATGATGTGATAGCGACCTTCGTGAATTGAGACTTCGATCCATTGAGGCGATAACTGCTTGAAGGTCAGCACTCGCCCCATTCCATCCTCTAACTCGATCCCCTTCAAAAGAACCTTATCTACGCCAACCGGCAGCTTCCCATCGAACTCGATTATGTACGTCTTCTCCAGGCCAAAGGAGGGATGGGTGGCTCTGAAGGTTAAATCCCCGTCATTTGTTAAGAGAATTAGCCCTTCCGAATCCTTGTCCAGGCGACCCACATGGAAGAGGCGCTCAGTACGGAGGTCAATAAAGTCTGATAGTGAGGGACGACCTTCTGGGTCGAACATGGTGGACAAAACGCCCTTAGGTTTATGAAGCACAAGATAATTCTTAGTCAAAGAACGCGTAATTGTCTCACCATCAACCATTACTTTTACCAGATCAGGGTCATATTTGGCACCTAGCTCTCGGACTATGAATCCATCGACGCTAACTCGGCCATCGATGATGAGTTCATCGGCTCCCCGGCGGCTGGTAATCCCCGCCTCAGCAATTATTTTATTCAAGCGTAATTCAGGCATATTTTGGCTATCCATTCTCGACAGTCATATCGCCCTCCCCCGTCAAATGAGCGGGATTGGCAGTTTGAGCCTTGAGTCTACGGCAAGGCCTCTAGACAGGTCAAAAAAGGGTAGGACTAGTCAGTTAAAGACTCAAGAATCTCATCGAGGCGATCTAGGTCTGGCAGATAGGGAGCTAGGGCCGGCAGATCGCTTAAAGAATTCAGACCTAGGCGCTCCAGGAAGTAACTTGTCGTCTTATAGAGGATTGCACCAGTCTCATTTTCAATCCCAAACTCTTCAACTAGGCCGCGAGTAACAAGGGTCTTCATCACCGCTTCAACGTTAACGCCGCGGATAGCCGAAACTCGAGCGCGTGAGACTGGTTGACGGTAGGCGATCACAGAGAGGGTCTCTAACGCTGCCTGAGTAAGGCGATTCTGCTGGCCATCTAGCACAAATTTTTCTACTACAGCTGAGCATTCAGGGTGGCTATAGAAGCGCCAGCCGCCGTTGATGGCTTTTAGGCTAAAGCCACGGCCCTCGTATGAGCCGACTAGGGTTTGAAGAGCCTCGACGACCTCATCCACCGTTTTCTCGAGGACGGTGGCCAGGGTGAGTTCTGTAACCGGCTCATCAACGACCATCAAGATCGCTTCAATAGAACGCTCAAGTTCTGGATTAGACATTTTCATCCTCTTCTGTCGAAACTACAGGTAGATCAAATTCATCGGTGGCCTCGATATCACCGGAATCTGAGCCGGTCCAACTGATCTGAAGCTCGCCCATCGCGATTACCTGATCAAAGCGTAGGACTCCTTGACGGTAAAGGTCGAGCAGGGCTAAAAAGCGCGCCACGACGACTAGGGTCGAGTCAGCATCGGAGATGAGATTTCTAAAACTGAGCGTACGCCCTGCGCGAAGTGCCTCGACTACCCGCTTGGACTCCTCGGCTACGCTCACCAAGCTGCTGTAAAGGTGCTGTATGCCTACAACTGGAGGGCTCTTAGGCGTTAAACAACGTTCGGCAATGGCTGCAAAGCGCGCTGGCCCCACCCCGATTAGAACCTCAGGTAGCAACGCCGATAGCGCTGGATCCAGCGCCACCACGCGAGCAAATGACTTATCCGCCGCCTCGATCTGAGCGGCAAAGGTAGCGGCGATCTCTTTAAAGGCACGATATTGAAGCAGACGAGCAAAGAGAATATCGCGAGCCTCAAGCAAGGCGAGATCTTCTTCATCTTCGACATCACCGCTCGGCAGTAAGCGTGCAGCTTTGAGATCAAGCAAGGTCGCGGCGATCACCAAGAATTCAGTCGCTTGATCAAGGCGCCAGCCCTCACCGGATGCCTCAAGTGCACGGATAAAGGTGATGAACTCGTCGGTGACGATACTTAGTGATACCTCGGTGATATCCATCTTGTGGCGAGATATGAGTTGTAAAAGTAAATCGAATGGACCATCAAAGTTATCTAGGTGGACGCTAAAGCCCGCGCCGATTTCGACCTCTTCCTTAACCTGCGCCTTGCCGCGCGCCAAAGGTTCGGCTGAAGTATCGATCTCGGTATCCACGGAGGGAACCTTACTTGCTTACTTGCTCAAAACTGCGCACGGAGCGTAGAGTCGCGCCAACAGAAAGAGGTTTCTCGCTTGAACGCTAAATCGACATTTGACGATGATGTGGCCACTACTGCCACCCTTTTAGGACGAGCACCTAAAAACTTTCGAATTCCACCGGCCCCAAAAGAGGGTTTGGATGCCAAAGTAATCTCGATCTTTAATCAAAAAGGTGGCGTCGGCAAAACAACGACCACAATCAACTTAGGTGCAGCTATTGCAGAACTTGGTCGTCGCGTTCTTCTCGTTGACTTTGACCCGCAGGGCGGTCTCTCACTTGGTCTTGGCGTAAATGCTCATTCGCTAGCACTTGAAAATACTGTCTATTACGCACTGATGACACCGAATGCCAATATTGACGAGATTGTTTTGAAATCATCCGTTGCAAATTTAGATTTTCTCCCTGCTAACCGCGATCTAGGTACCGCTGAAACAACGCTCGGCGCCGAAATCGGTGGACAGCAATATTTGAAGCGCGCTCTGGCTAGGTTGAAGGATCGCTATGACGTTATTTTGATTGACTGCCAACCAACTATGGGGCAGTTAACAATTAACGCTCTAGTTGCATCAAATGAAGTAATCGTTCCGTTGCAATGTGAATATTTCGCTTTACATGGTTTCATCGAGTTAAAAGGCAATATTGATAAAGTAAGGAGTTTTCTAAATCCTGATCTAACATTAGTTGGTATTTTAGCCACTATGTATGAGAAGAAAACTGTGCACAATCGCGAAGTTTTAACTGCGATCTTGGAAAAATATCCCGAGGATGTATTTGAAACTATCATTGCAAAGACAATTCGTTTCTCCGAAACTACTGTTGCCGGAGAACCAATCACAAGTTATGCATCATCATCGGGTGGCGCTGCTTCATACCGCAGACTTGCCCGCGAATTAATTGCCAGAGGAGGCGCACGATGACACGTAGAGCTAGCTTGCCAGGTGCGGATGAATTATTCCGCGCTAACACCCCCGCGTTAAGCGCTGTACGCCAAGTTGTCGAAGAGGTTAGCGACGTTTCGAAACCCATTGGTGTAAGCGCAACATCGCCTAAAACAAAAAAAGGTGTTCGCTCCACGCCACGTCGTCGCGTAACTTCAGTTGATCGCACACCATCTGGCCGCGAAAAACATGATGAGAAAATTACCGTTTATCTATCCCCTGATGAACTTTTCGATATCGATCAGGCACGCTTAACACTTCGTGGTGATTTAGGTCTTGCTGTAGATCGCGGACGTATTGTTCGTGAATCCATTGCTGTGATCGTTGCAGACTTAGAAGCTAAGGGCGATCAGAGTATTTTGGCGCGACGCCTGCGCGGAGTCTAAAGCGCTCTAGATCTACAGCGCTCTGGGGTGCGCGGTTGCATAGGCTTCGCGCACTTTATCGATAGTTATGAGCGTATAAATCTGCGTTGTCGTAACCGATGAATGCCCTAACAGTTCTTGCACCACTCGTATATCAGCGCCGCCATCTAAGAGATGCGTCGCATAGGAATGTCGAAAGACGTGCGGCGAAACTTTTCCAGATAGATCGCAGGCGTCAGCGGCTGCGATGACAATCTGCCAAGCGCTCTGCCGAGATATCCGTGTGCCGCGCGAGTTTAAGAAAAGAGCGTTGTTACTGCGGCTATCTTTCGATTTTGCGGCAAGCTGTGGACGCAATCTAACAAGGTAATTATCCAGAGCTGTCTTCGCATAAAATCCCAGGGGAACAATTCTTTCCTTCGAACCTTTGCCTCTTAGTTTTAAGGTGACAACCTCTGAACTCTCAAACAAGGTCTTGTCGAAGTCACTCACGTTAATCCCAACAATTTCACTTACTCGAGCACCGGTCCCATAGAGCATTTCAAGAATTGCTTTGTCTCGCAGCGCGGTTGCGTTGCTCGATCTTTCTGCTGAATTGATCAAGGACTCCATTTCTGAGATCGTGAGCGCCTTTGGTAATTTTCTGGCTAATTTATTTGAAGTAATACCCGTGGTTGGATCTGAAATCGAGTGTTCGCGAACCAAGTACTTATAGAAAGTCTTTAGCGCAGATGTGGAACGATTGATTGAGGCCAGCGAAAGACCTGCGGCTTTCTGATGAACCTCATAAATCACAATATCTTCCTCAGAGACACTGGCTAAATCCAAACTCTTATCACGAAGGAAAGCCTCAAACTTCGCTAAATCGCGTTTATACGCGGAGATAGAGTTGGCCGAAAGCGCCCGCTCAATCTGCAGATGATCTAAAAAACTTTTTGCAACTTTATCAAACTGCATAACCATGAGCCACCGCTACGGCGTTATAACGAATCTTCCCCGCGTGCACATTTAGCCCTCGATCCAAAGCGGGATCTTCTTCTATTGCGCGTTCCCAACCTTTATTAGCGATCGCAATGGCGTACGGTAAAGTCGCATTTGTTAGCGCATAAGTGGAAGCAACCGGTACCGCTCCTGGCATATTCGCTACACAATAAAATATCGAGTCATGTACTTTAAACGTTGGTTCAGCATGAGTTGTTGGTTTGGAATCTTCAAAACATCCGCCTTGATCGATCGCAATATCTACCAATACTGAACCTGGCTTCATCTGCGCCACCTGCGCATTCGTTACTAACTTCGGCGCTTTAGCTCCGTGTACCAATACGGCGCCTATTACCAAATCTGCTTGCTTAATCTCACGGTCGATTGCGTGCAATGTGGACGCTAGCGTTTTAATACGTCCGTTATATAGCGAGTCGATGTAGGCAAGGCGCGGCAATGAGCGATCTAGGACGGTCACATCAGCGCCCATTCCCATGGCAATGACCGCTGCATTTAAGCCCGCTACTCCCCCGCCGATCACAACTACTTTGCCTGGTGCAACACCTGGAACGCCCGCCAATAAAACACCTCGTCCACCGTTAGGTTTTTGCAGGGCGTATGCGCCCACTTGAATCGATAAACGGCCAGCGACTTCGCTCATTGGTGCCAACAGTGGAAGTGATCCATTTAATTCAACGGTCTCATAAGCAATCGCAGTTGTTCCGCTCTTTAGCAAAGCATCGGTGCATGCCTTTGATGCCGCTAGGTGTAGATAAGTGAAAAGTATCTGCCCAGAACGCAACTTCGGATATTCAACTTCGATTGGCTCCTTTACTTTAAGAATCAAATCAGCAGAAAGCCAGATCTCATCAACGTCTTGTTCAATGCGAGCACCGGCTGACACAAACTCTGAATCGGTAATCGATGAACCTAATCCGGCTCCTGCTTCAACAACTACTTGATGCCCAAATCTGGCGAGTTCGAAGACACCTTCTGGCGTTAGCGCTACCCGTGATTCGTGAACCTTAATCTCTTTAGGAACGCCAACTAACATCTTCTAGCCTTTCGAAGCAATGGCCGCCGAAATCAAACCCACGAAGAGTGGATGTGGACGGGTAGGACGCGAACGAAGTTCTGGGTGTGCTTGCGTGCCTACATAATAAGGATGTACCTCTTTAGGCAGTTCTACAAACTCCACTAGATCCTTCTCCTTAAAAATTCCCGAGAAAGAAAGACCAGCGCTGGAAATTTGGTCACGATATTGATTATTAACCTCGTAACGGTGACGGTGACGCTCTGAAACCTCAGTCGCGCCATATGTGGCTGCAACTAAAGAACCAGGAACCAGGTTGGCTTTGTATAAACCAAGACGCATAGTTCCGCCCATATCTGCCTTGCCGGAAACTATTGCCTTCTGATCATCCATCGTTGCAATTACATGTGTTCCGGATTCAGGAGAAAATTCCGCAGAGTTGGCATCGCTAATTCCGGCAAGATTACGCGCTGCTTCGATAACCATGCACTGCAACCCTAAACAAAGTCCGAGAGTTGGTATTTTATTCTCTCGCGCATATTTAAGCGCACCGAGTTTTCCTTCGATACCGCGAACTCCGAAACCACCAGGTACACATATCGCATCAACATCCTGCAGAGATTTCTTAGCGCCTTCCGGTGTTGCACAGTCATCACTTGCAATCCAAACGATATTTACTTTTGCGCTATTGGCAAAACCTCCAGCACGTAAGGCTTCAGAGACTGAGAGATAAGCATCCGGCAAATCAATATATTTTCCAACCAAAGCAACTTTAACTTGATATTTTGGATTGTGAACTTTATCTAAAAGATCATCCCATTCGCCCCACTGCACTTCATGGCCACCGAGGGCCAGACGCCGTACAACGTAGGCATCAAGGCCTTCGGCAAATAAAACTTTCGGTATGTCATAGATAGACGGAGCATCCGAGGCTGCTACGACAGCTTCCACGTCAACATCGCACATCAGAGAGATCTTTTTCTTAATGCCAATCGGGATCTCGCGATCAGATCGCAATACAACGGCATCTGGTGCAATACCGATACTACGAAGGGCCGCTATCGAGTGTTGAGTTGGTTTAGTTTTTAACTCACCAGAAGGCCCGATATATGGAACCAATGAAATATGAAGATAGAAGACATTGTCGCGGCCGACTTCTTGGCGCATCTGACGCGCTGCCTCAAGGAATGGCTGCGATTCAATATCGCCCACCGTTCCACCAATTTCAGTAATTACGACATCAACATCGGCCGATGACATAGCATGCATGCGTTCTTTAATCTCATTTGTAATATGTGGAATCACCTGAACTGTCTCGCCCAAGTATTCGCCACGACGTTCGCGGGCAATAACACGCGAATAGATTTGACCGGTTGTCACATTGGCTGAGCCCTCAAGGTTTCGATCGAGGAATCTCTCATAGTGACCGATATCTAAATCTGTCTCTGAACCGTCATCGGTTACGAAAACTTCACCGTGCTGGAAAGGATTCATAGTGCCTGGATCGACGTTTAGGTACGGATCTAACTTTTGCATTGTCACGCGAATTCCACGTGCTACGAGCAATCTGCCAAGACTTGAAGCGGTGAGTCCCTTGCCTAAACTCGAGGCTACTCCCCCGGTTACGAAAATATGTTTAGTCACATGCGCTTGGCCCATGGAAGACAAACCTATCATCTATGACGAGCTATCTTGAAATTGGCTCGCGCATCGCCAGTAACTCAGCGGCATGTTCGCGCGCACTGCTAGAGCCTTCCAGCCCCGCCAACATCCGCGCGATCTCCTCAATTCGGTTCTGATTGTCTAATTTTTCGACATCTGATTGCGAAATAGAACCATCATCACTCTTTTTAACAACAAAATGTGTGTCTGCCCAAGCCGCTACTTGAGGTAGATGAGTAACGACGATCACTTGGCTGTGCTTAGCCAGCGCAGCCAGTCGTCTTCCGACTTCGATCGCAGCCTTTCCGCCAACACCTGAATCAACTTCATCAAAAATATATGTGCCAACTGGATGAGTTTGGGCAAGAACTACTTCAAGTGCCAACATGATGCGCGACATTTCTCCACCGCTGGCACCTTTACCAAGAGCGATCAACGGGCCATCACGGTGACCCTGAATCTGCATGATGACTTCATCGCATCCCAAAATTGTGAAATCCGATTCCTTAAGCGAGCCTTCATAGTCTGCCGAATTAATCGAAATCGAAAATTCAGTATGTGGCATGGACAGCGCATGAATCTCCGTTGATACTGATTCGGATAACTTCAGCGCGGCACTTGTTCGGATCTTAGTCAGCAACTTAGCTTGGCTTAGCAATTCTTTCTTAGCTCCTTGCATTTCACTTTCTAATTCGGCGATGCGATCTTCCCCGCCAGTTAGATCTGCAATTGTGGCGCGCGCAGTCTTTGCCTTCTCGGATAACGCGATTAACTCTGCATCCGGATCAGCAGCGCTTCCCCACTTTTTAATAAATGCAATGATCTCTGCTTTGCGCACCTGCAGAGCATCCAATTTTGCCGGATCTGCCTCAAGTGCTGATAAATAACTACTTAGATCGCGTGCGGCTTCATCCAAGACGAAGAAACCTTCAGCAACGACAGATGCGATCTCATCAAGTCTGGAATCTTTCCCCTTGGCAATATCTAAGAACCGCCGCGCCGCCCCGAGACTGGTGAGTGAGCCGGAAGTCTCATCGGATAACGCCTGATTAGCTCCATCACTTGCGCTGCGCAGATCTTCTACGCTGGAAAGTCGGGCAATTTGGTTGGCAACTTCTGCATATTCACCACGGGTTGGTTTTAACTTGGACCAACCTTTAAGAAATTCTTCTAAGTCAGCAATCTCTCGGTCGCGCTTTGTTGAGTTCTCGCGCATCGACTTTATTCTCGCCTTTAAATTGTTATAGGTCGATAGCGCCCCTTGATACGCAGACATTGCTTTAGCTAACTCGGAGCCCGCAAATCTATCCAGTAACTCGCGTTGCCGAGCGCTCTTTACAATCTGATGATTTGCCGCCTGGCCATGTATTTCTACTAAATGATCTGCAAAGTTAACCAGAGTTGCCGCTGGAACAGTTGTTCCACCTGCTACCGCCTTGCTTTTTCCGTCGCTATTTACAGTGCGAGTAAGTACTAACGAACCTTCGGAAATATCAGCACCAGATTCATCGGCGATGGAAGAAATCTCGCTATTGGTTTTGGGAAGAACAAACTGCGCACTTGCCACCAAACGATCAGAACCTATGCGAACTAGTGAACTGTCGCTCTTGCCGCCCAAAACTAATGAGAGCGCCGTTAAAATCATGGTCTTACCAGCGCCAGTTTCACCGGTTAAAACATTTAGCCCCTTACCAAGTTCTAGCGTTGATTGATCGATGATTCCGAGACTGCGGATCGAAATCTCTTCTAGATAGGAACGTTCACTCACCGCGCCAGCCTTCAACTGGTAATTTAAATTTGGCAACAAGGCGATCGGTAAAGAGTGTTGGCTTGATGTGCGCTAGTTTTATTACTGAATCGTCTTTAGTTATTAAGACTTGATCACCGGCGCGTAAAGGCAATTTGCGCAAGGCATCTGCCGATAAAAGCGCGTCACTGGATTCGATCTCAACAACAATTTGAGACTGCGGTGAAACCACCATCGGACGTGAAAATAACGCGTGTGCTGAAATTGGTAGTAAAACTAAAGCGTCAATCTCTGGCCAAAGTACTGGCCCCCCAGCGCTAAAAGCGTATGCAGTTGATCCTGTTGGCGTCGAGCAGATCAACCCATCACATCCCCAACGCGAAAGTGGGCGGTCATCTATCTGCACGAAAAGTTCAACCATCGTTGTTCCATCTCGTTCAACAGTAACTTCATTTAAAGCCCAGCCCGAAGAAATTTGCGCACCACTGCGTATTACTGAATAGTTGAGAACCATTCGGTTCTCTATTTTGTAGCCTTTAGAAGTAATACTTGCAGCAATTTCAGAGAGTGATGGTTTCTCAACTTCCGCTAGAAATCCAACGTGTCCTAGATTAATTCCCAAAATTGGAATCCCTTGTGATCTAGCAACTTCGGCACCACGTAAAATCGTTCCATCTCCACCCAGAACTACTACTAACTCGGCAGCGCCCAGCTTTTCTATTGGAGTTTGAGTAACTCCTAAAACGCTGACATCTGAAGGTGTAGAAAGAGCAAAACCTTCCTTCAACAAGAGTTGCGAAAGTTCTTTCGTCGCAATGAGGGCTTCGGGACGTGATGCGTTGACTAGAAAAATTATATGACGTGACATTAGGTAGGGCCCATCTCGATAGCGCGATCAACATCTGCGGCATCAATTGCAGGTGCACCACGTCGCAACCATAAGAAATATTCAACATTGCCGGCAGGTCCTGGCAGAGGTGATGCTGCGATTCCCATGGTTCCAAGACCTACGTCATATGCTGAATCTGCGACATCTAGAACTGCGGCGCGACGTAGCGCTGGATCTCGAACAACTCCACCTGCTCCAAGTTTTTCGCGTCCAACCTCGAACTGTGGCTTCACCATTAGAACGTAATCAGCGTTGGGCCTAGAGACCGCAGCCAGCGCCGGTAGAACTAAGGACAGTGAGATGAAAGAAAGGTCTGCCACAACTAAATCAATCTCTTCGCCCACCATTTCGCCAGTTAAATGTCGAATATTGGTGCGATCTAGAATCTTCACTCGCGAATCTTGACGTAACTCCCATGCCAGTTGTCCATAACCAACGTCTACGGCTACAACTAACTTCGCGCCACCACGAAGTAAAACATCGGTAAATCCCCCGGTTGAAGCACCTGCATCTAAACAAACCTTTCCAGAAACTTGAACATCTGCAAAAACCTCAAGTGCGCCAGCTAATTTATGTCCCCCACGAGATACAAAATCATCGCGGTCACCTTGTAGCGTTATGGAAGTTTCCGCATCAACCTGTGTGGCAGATTTTGTGGCAGGAATTCCTGAGACTAAAACAGAACGCGATTCAATTAGATCGGCAGCGTGTTCGCGTGAACGTGCCAGCTCGCGCCGAACCAGTTCAGCATCAAGACGCGTTTTCATAGTTGATTAACGCAACCTTTTTCTATAGACCGTCAATGGTGTTGAGCGCTTCTTGCAGCTTCCCGTGAAGTGCTTCAAAGCGAGCAGAGTGCTCGGTTAGATCGGATGTATCGATATCGTTTAATTCAATCTTTACTTCTTCAACCAAATTATTCTCGGAAGAAGAACCGTTAGAGTTCAAAAATTGATCGCTCACTTTTTAGCCGCCTTCTTTACAGCTGCTTTCTTAACTTTCTTTCCTGCAACTTTCTTCGCAGCGCTCTTTGTTGAATCTGATTTCTTAGAAGGTGCTTTCTTGCTCGACGCAGCTTTGCCGCCGAGGGCAGCAACTTGCGCGGCTAGACGATCAAATTCATCACGCTTAATGAAACCCATCTTGGCAACGCTGGATTCAACCTCTTCATGGATCTTTGCCTTAAGGGCATCAGCGCTCTCACGTGCCCAAGAGTTAACTGCTGCTGCTACTTCGGCAGGTGTTCGCTCGCCCTCGGTTACCTTTGTAAGGTAAGTGCGCAGCGTAGAGAAAAGGTCGTTCGATGCTTTAGCCATGTGCCTAGAGTATCTAAAAAACCGTTAAGTCAGCGGGCCAGAGTTAGAGTCGCAATATGTCGATCGCCTCGACCTGCCAGCGTGAGGCCAATCCCCCAGGTGATTGCCAAAATCGCCGATGTACAGCTCCACTGATTTCTACCCATTCATCTGGAGCCAACGAGAGAGCCGTCATTCTGGATTTAGCGCTCCAAGCCGCTATATCTAAGGTGTCAACGTCTTCTCGGTTTTCGCGAGTAACGATCAATCTGAACTCAACAACCTTATCGCCGCTGGGCAGTTCCTTCGTTGTTGCAGCAGCAGATACACGACCGCGGAGTAAAAGATCATTTAAAGATAGATCTATCTCTTCACTTTCTGAGAACTCTGCTTTCTTGGAAACTTTCTTCTTCGTAATTTTCACCGCAGACTTTATAGCCATCTTCACTCCCTTTGATTAAGGAGGCGATCATGACGCTAGCAACTGACAAAAATTCGCAATTTCGTCGCTAACTGTGGAGAACTCTTAAAATAGAACTATCGGCGCGCTCTTTCATCGGCATCCGTTGACTCTTCATGATCAATCTCGGCACATTTTGCAAACCATTCACGAGCCTCATCGCCGCGTCCCGCCGTTGCTAGCGCATCTGCATAGGCATAACGCAAACGCACCGCCCAATCCTCAGTCTCGGTCTTAAGTTCCCGGCACGTCAAGGTAATGACTGCAGCATCGAATTCGCCTAAATCACGACGGGCTCCGGATGCCACAATTCGCATTTCAATTTCTTCGGGCTTGGCCAAGCGCTTAACCTCGTCAGAACCAGCCAAATTCAAGGCTTTTAGGGGTCTTCCCATACCGCGTTCGCAATCGGCCATAACCGGCCACATTGAAACGTCGCCAGAAATTCGATGAGCTGCGCGAAGTTCTTTCAGTGCAATCTCGTAATGTCCTGCACGATATGCGGCATAGCCAGCGCTCTCGCGCACAACAGCCAAGCGACCTGCATGATGTGCGGCAGCGATTCCGTGCTTATGCGCCAACTCTGGATCAGAATCCATATGAATATTTATGCAAACTAAATGTCGCGCAACTACCTTGGCATTTTCAGCAGAAAGACTTAACAATTCTGCACGAACACTTTTCTCTAACTCTTCACCAGTTACATCTTCAGGAATATCTGGTTCGAAGATTCGCGGACGAATTCGCGATTGATCGCGCTCCATCGGAGTTGTCCGAAACCCGCGTGGATCAATGGTTTCACGACCTGCACTTACATTTCTAGTTGCACCGCGACGATCACTTGAACCACCACGCGCCGGTAAATCTTCGCGGCGACGATCCTTATTCGGACCAGATGCGGGACGGCTGGATGAAGAAGAGGAGGGACGACTGGATGGGCGCGATGAGTTGCCGCGAGCCGAATCTCTAGGTGGCTTTCTGTCATCCATTTCGTGCTCCCCTATTTAAATTTATTTTGACGCGCTATGAAGTGTACGAGATAAAAGTTGTGGGAAATAAACCTAAGACAAATAAAAAAGGGGCACTCGTGAAAGTGCCCCTTTTTATAAAGGAAGTCCGGCGACGTTCTACTCTCCCACAAGGTCACCCTTGCAGTACCATCGACGCTGAGAGGCTTAACTTCCGGGTTCGGAATGGGACCGGGTGTTTCCCTCTCGCTATGGTCGCCGAAACGCTATTGAGATTTCGACAAAACCTTTG
>CAFAZW010000029.1_pt1 | contig 10918 bp, 9 predicted proteins | sample 7267921 | NCBI WGS metagenome assembly CAFAZW01 (sample SAMEA6814016, study PRJEB35770) | uncultured Actinomycetes bacterium | biome: Freshwater; feature: Freshwater reservoir; material: water | place: Czech Republic | collected 2016-04-20 | depth 30m m
AAATCCCGGATTCAGTAGTGCTGAGAGCTGGTTTGGTTGGGTTAGCGAAAGAATTGAGCTATATCGGGAAGCAAGTGAGGACTTATGCGAAAGTTGTGAGGCAACTCTGCTTAACTTTCGATGACTACTTAAAGATTGCTTTGCCACTAAATTTGAACTCTTGCCAACAATTCCTATGAATGGATTTAGTTTCTGAATAACTGGAGTCGCTAGGTAGCGATCATAGCCGCCAAATACTTCGTCTCCGCCATCCCCACCAAGCGCCACAATCAAATTCTCACGCGCAAACTTAGCTAATAAATATGTCGGAATGAGTGATGAGTCGGCAAAAGGCTGGTCCATAATATATGCAATCTTCTCAACAATTAATGACGGGTCAGGACTCAAAATTTCTTCGTGATGATTTGTACCTAAAAAAAGAGCAACCTTCTTGGCATGGTGAGCCTCATTGAATTGAGAGCTATCAAATCCAATTGAATAAGTCTGCACTTTCTCGTTCATTAATTTTGACATATATGCCGTTACAACAGTGGAGTCATAGCCTCCGCTTAGAAATGACCCTAGCGGACGTTCAGAAATTAGACGGCGCGAGACAGCGGCTTCGATTAGTTCTTTTGTAATTTCCAGCGCGTTATCATAGGAGATATTAATTTTAGTTTCAAAATCTGGACTCCAATAAGTGGTGGAAGTAATTTTCCCATTGCGCCAACTCAAGACCGATGCTGGTGGAACTTGGTAAATCTCATTAAATGCAGAGTTTGGCGTGTTTATATAACCATACTGCATCACCTCTGAAATCATTTCAGTGCGCAGAGTTCTGTCTGGCCGAGCAATCATCACAGCTCGAACTTCTGATCCAAAGAATAAAGTCCCATCGGTTTGCTGTGAGATCCAAAGTGGTTTCTTGCCCATGCGGTCTCGGATAAGGTGAAGAGAGTCGTCACGATCATCATGAATTGCAATTGCAAACATACCGTTTAGCTTGTTGATAAAATTTAGCCCGAACTCTAAATAGAGATTAATCACAACTTCTGATTCGCTGGAATCACGAAAATGGACACCACGTTGCTCTAACTCAATTCGAAGCTCACGGTAATTATAGATTTCACCGTTCCAAACAATTTGGATTCTTTCGGAGCTATCAAAAGCTGGCTGTTTACCGGCTGCAATCTCTACGATAGCCAATCGGCACATTCCGAGACCTATCCCAGCATCAGTGTATATAGCACTCTCATCAGGACCGCGATGTTCAATAGATTTGAGTTGATCACTTAGCAATCGTTGGCTGGGGGCACTTGGGCCTATACCGCCAGTAATCCCACACATATTAAGTTACTTTAGTCCACAATCTTTGGGCCGTTAGCTACGCTTTGGCCAAATTCTTTGAGCCATGCAACGGTTTCGGCTAGTGCCTCTTCAAAAGGCTTTGGGCGGATGGCTGGGAAAAGCCGCTTCAACAGTTCAGGTTCATTTTGTGATTCTTTGACATCTCCTGAACGAGTTTCTCTATAAACCACCCTCAAATTAGGAAAATAATTCTTCAGTAATTCTATTGTCTTATTTAAAAATATGCGATTGCCATAGGCAAGATTCACTGCACCATCAGTCGTTACATTTTCTTTCATTGCGGCCATTGCAATGTCTAAAACAGTATCTACGTAGGTGAAATCACGTGAGGCAGTTCCATCGCCATATACCTCAATCGGTTTGCCTTGCATTGCTAACCAAATCCACTTCGGTAGCACAGCCGCGTATTCATGGTCAGGGCGTTGGCGGGGGCCAAATACATTAAAAAAGCGTAGCAATGTTGTGGACATGTCGTATGCCGATGCGTAAGCCTGTACGTACCCTTCGGCAGATAATTTACTTGCCGCATAAGGAGTCATTGGAGACAGCCACATGGATTCATCTTTTGGGAGTTGTAAGTTTCGCCCATAGACAGATGACGATGATGAATAGATAACGTGTGCTCCAGATTCACGTGCCACTTCCAGCACATTTAGTGTTCCTGTTGCATTTACGTTATGCGTTGCGACTGGATTTTTAATCGAGCGAGGAACCGAACCGCGAGCTGCAAGATGAAAAATAGTTTTGCAGCCATCAAGTGCTACCGCTAGCGCTTTCGGATCTGTGACAGATATTTGATGAAAATTAACCAATTTTAAGTCAATATTAGAAAGGAGACCTGTACTTAGATCATCAATGACAGTAACTTCAAATCCCTCAGCTAGTAACCTTTTGATTAAGTTAGAACCGATAAATCCTGCTCCGCCTGTAACTGCTATCTTTCCCATGAAATTAATTCTAAAGTCTCGCCCGCTATTTGCATGTATTCTTCTCTCAGAGTCGCGATTGAACTTAGTCCACCCTTACCTCACCACTAGGTGTCATCAAGTGAACCGCAACAATCCCTGACTCGCCCTCAGTATCAGCTGGGCTTAACCACATAACCTCAACTTCACTACCAAGGGCTGTTGCTAGGTCATTTCCTAGCCAGTCTGTAATTCTCTTTTCATCTCCTGCGATTTCAACTTTAACAATCTTTGCAATTGCTTTGCCATCTGTGGATGGGTGATCAAGTGATTTCCATTCAATAAAGAAAGGAAGTTGCTTATCTTCTAGTGTGCCTAGAACACCAATCTGTTTCCAAGAAAGATCATGACCGTCGGGCTTTGTCCGGTGGCCAATCACGGCTTGGCGACCCAAACGTGCTTCAACCTTCGAGACATCATCAACTGAGACAACCCAAGTAAGCCAACCTCCTCCTTCTGCAGCTCGCTTTGAAACAGCTTTACCAAAAGGTGAAGCGTCCGATGCAGGATGATCAAGTGGGCATACAACTTCGATGTAATGACCATTTTGCAAAGGTAATGTGAAGTTGCGTGTTCCAAAGCGTGGGTGAACCCCCCCGTCAACGAAAGTTGAGCCGAGGCGTGAACCTAGGCGTTGAACTGTGTCAGCTAGTTGATCATGGGACGTAACATATGAGATATGGTCTAGGCGCATGGGTAAATCTTGCCCTATGGCAAGGGGTGCTACTTACCATATGCTATGAAAAGTTATATGTCTAAAGACTTAAGCCCAGCAACCAAGGTGCTTTGCGCTTAGACCTTGGCCGCATATCCTCTAATTTGACGGCATGCTGCTCAATTTGCTCAAACTTTTCCGAGAAAGGCGAGTTGGGACAAGTCACTTTACTTCAAATTGTCAAGAGGCTGATGACCTAATTCTGAACCATATATTTAGAGAATTGCCCCCGAATCAAAGAAAATTCGTATAAATGTGTAGAAGTAGGGGCCAAAGGTGCCCTCTCTGAGGATATTTCATTCGCACATGCAAAACAGGGGTAGACTGTCTTCTCAATCGACGCCGATCCAACTCATGAAGATTCTTATGCTATTCGAACAAAAAACCTTAAGCAATCTAACAGATTTATATGTGCAGCTATTGGATTTGTCGGTAACTAAATAATATTCACTTCATACAAAAATACGTTCTTGAACTCATCTATTAATCAATTCAAACTTCGAGCTCAAGAAGATAATGAAGATATTCTTGAGAATGTTCCGATGATTACTATAAGTCTTAATGATATTTTCTCATCACTGGAATACTCTCATGTCGAAATACTTTAGATTAATGCACGTGGGGTGACCTTAGGAATTCTTAAAACTCTAGATCTAGATAAATTCAATGTAGAATTGATTAGAATTGAGTTGCTTCATGCCGGTATTCAAGAGATTACTGATCATCCTGCTTATATATACTCAGCAGGGTACAGGCTAGTCGTAAAAATGCTGCGAGTCAGTTTTTGAATTAAGCCTGAGTGCAAAGCCGCCGATTGGATGCCGAGAGTATTTCTCATCTGAAACTCCAAATCTAAACTACCTATCAATAGTTTAAGATTTATACAGATGGACTCCTCCCAGAATAAGCCTCTATTGCCCGATGCAGAAACTATTACTGTTATAGCATTACCCTCTGAAGTTTTATAATATAAACAAATCTTGATTGGGATGCCTTGAAAATTTGTTGTTTACTTCTAATGAATTCAATTTGGGCAATTCCCAGCGTGCTTTTTATTAGGAAAATCGAACCTTCGGTATTTATTCGTATTGCAGGATATTTTCAGAGAGAGTTGGCCACTTTGTTTCTGATATTGCTAAACAAATCGTCAGGATCAATTCAAAGCCTTTAAGGAAAACGTATTTACAGTACTTAGGCGGCATTCCCAATGGGCAATGGGAGCCGATAGCTAGGAGAAGTTCATTGATAGTACTTGGGAATTGCGTCAAATATATCTATGGGTGGAGTTAGAATGGTGGTACAATGAATTAGATGCTTTGATCGGAAACAATTTTATCGATATCCAAGTTGCAATAGACAAGTTGATTGACTCGAGCGGAATAGGGATTTTTCCAATAGGGTTACGGATTGAAATGATCATACAGGTTAGGATATACAAATGATTTCAAAAGCAATTCTCCCATGGTGGCAAACTAGCTTTGACAATGGTGAGGATATTGCTGTTGCTGAAGCCATCAAGGCAAAGAAGATAAGTCAAGGAGCAATTACACAGCATTTCGAAGAACTTCTTGCAGACTATTTGGGTGTGCAATCTGTAATTGCAACAAGTAGCGGAACTAGCGCCTTAACTCTCGCCCTCATGGGCTCTGACATCAAGCCTGGCGACGAAGTTCTCGTTCCTAATCGAACTTGGATCGCAACTGCCCATGCTGTTCAAATCTTGGGCGGAGTGCCTGTTTTTGTTGACACTGAAATTGATTTTCCGGTTATGTCGGTAACTCAATTAGAAAAGTATTTGACCCCCAAGACGAAAGCAATTATGCCAGTCCACATGAATGGACGAGGTGTTGATATGACTGAACTCAATCAGTTCGCTAAAGAACATAACCTAGTAGTCATCGAAGATTCGGCTCAGGCACTAGGTTCAAAGAACTTGGGCGGTCAATTTCTCGGAACTCTCTCGACAGCTGGATGTTTTTCATTATCTGTTGCAAAAATTATTGCGACTGGTCAGGGGGGATTCATAGCCACTAAGGATCCGGATATGGCAAAGCGTTTCCGTGGATTGCGAACACATGGAGTTGAAAATACAGTTGAGCCAGATCGGTGGGTTGCTCCTGGTTCTAACTTCCGTTTTACTGATATTTTGGCAAGTATTGGCATTATTCAATTAGCCTTGCTGCCGGAGCGCATTAAGCGCTCACGGCAAGTATATGAGAGGTACAAGGTTGGGCTTAAAAACCACCCTTCGGTCCAATTAATTGAATATAAAGATTTCGAGGTTGGACCTTACATTGAGGTGTTAGCCCAGAATCGTGATGGATTGAGGAATTACTTACGGGTCCAGCCTATCGAAATTGAAACTAGGCCATTTTATCCTGACTTAAACTCAGCTCCATACTGGGTTGAACGAAATTCCAAGGAATTGCCAAACTCCATAAAATTTGCGGCCCGCGGTTTGTACTTACCAAGCGGCCCATCAATTTTAGATGAAGATATCGATTATGTGCTAGGGGCTATTTGGAAATATGATTCGTGATTACTTCCTCCTATTTATGCCCTTATACATTAAAACTGAATCAAAGATATAGTCACCAAAAAATCCTAAACATTTGGGCATGACAAGCAAGCTATTCAAATTCCTAGAGTTCCAAATAATGTATTTAAGACTTTAACTGAGTTTCTAAAATTATAAAGTTTTTATTTATACTCACTTAAGAGATATGCTGATAAACTGTTGAAGTTGGGGCAAATGGTCCAGTTCCAATTTCTACCATAACAAAAAACTCGGAAATTACCTCAAGGGCATGCCATGTTTCGACTTGAGTTGATACCGCAACCGGAATTGCTCCATTCAAAATTCTAGATTCCAAAACACTGCCTCCGCTGTCATAAGAGGTGTGTCGGGCCTCACCGAGTACTGGTATCACTACCTCAGGGCGATGCGGGTGTTTATGAATTTTGTCAGCATATGGCCTAATAAAAGCAAGATATGTAACTTGCAATATTTCATCAGGAGTCGGATGAAGACAAAGGCGAGCTTTTCGATTGGGATTAACTTGAGCCTTTTCAATCAACTGCTCTAGTAGGTCCTCTTCGAGAGGTTGTCCCCAGGAATTAGCATGAAAAACTCCACTTATAGTCTCATTCTTAGAGAGAATCACTTTCCCCATTTCAGAACCTAAACCTTCCTAGTTATTACTAAAATCGATGATCATTCTGCCGGTAATGCCATTTTTCAACTGGGTTATCGCTTCATTGATCCCTGCTAAAGGAAAACTGTGAGTTGGATAATCCTCGAAATTTAATTGTCCATCAGCAACTAACTGCAAAAGGAATGGAATATCTACATCTGGCCTTGATTGGCCACCCTCAGAGCCTTTTATAACTTTCCCAAAATGTAATGGTAGGGTGTAAATACTTGCTTTATTCCCAGCTTTTGGAACACCAACTAGGATTACTCGCGCGTCAGATGAAGATATCTCATAGCAAATTTCAATAGCGTCGGTATGACCCGTCGTATCTATCGCAACTGAAGGTAAATCTCTACCGTATAGTGCTCGTAACCCACTTAAAGTTTCATTCTTGTTGTGGAAATTAAATGTATTGGAGGCACCGAGTACTCGAGCTTTTACTAGTTTCTCAGAGTGAATATCAACAACAGTAATATTTCTTACGCCAATTAACTTAGCAATCTTAATCAGAAGAAGCCCAACACCGCCTGCTCCAAAGATAAGCAGTGAATCCCGAAATCCAATTTTAGCATCATTCTCTAGAACTCCTAGCGATGTAGTTAGCGCACAACCAAGCAAGGGAATTAAATTTTTATCGTAGTTTGAGTTAGGTATTCTTGTTATTCGATTCTCGGATACGACTGCATGTTCGTTGAGAGTTGTCACCCAGCCTGCGTTAAGTTTTTTACCCTGCCATTTATAAACTGGCGGCTTCGATTGAATACCGGATCCAGGTCTCCAATGCATCACTACTTGATCACCAGGTGCCACTGTAGTTACGCCTGGCGCAACTTCAATTACACGTGCAAAACCTTCATGTCCTAACAGGTGAGGTAAAAACTTATCTGGGCCTTTAATGGCTTCGATTTCATTGATTTGCGCCCCACAAAGCCCACTGGTAATCACCTCCACAAGCACTTGCCCGGTTAACAACTCCTCAGGAAGTTGAATCTCATCAATCAATAAGTCGGTGTTCGAATTTTGGAGGATTGCTCCGATTGTTTTAGTGATTGGCAGGATCATTTATTGATTTCTTCATTGAAAGGGCCGGTACACAATGCAATTAGATAATGGGCCATCGGCATAAATCCGGTATGAACAACTTCATCTGACATAGAGAAAATAAATACATTTTCGAAGTGTCTCTTGAGGTTATTTTTTAACTCTTCCCCAGATTGACAATTTACGTGACCTATTTTACTTCCTTCGCTTGCATAAACTTGGGACTCTGCCGAAGGCATCCCAAATATCGCCACACCTTGGGGTAACAATGAGGCGCATACATTTGTAAGAAAATTTGATTGGTCAATTGGCTTAATGTGTTCTAACACATCAAGGCCATAAATACCATCAAATACTTGATCCAATGGGGACGAGACAAAATCATGAATCAAGTATTTTGTTTCACTTTTGCGATATATATCTTGGCTCTTAAAATCATCTAGCCAGATCTCATCAAAATCACTCAAAGTTAGTTTCTTGACTTCGTTAAACACTAATCTCGAATACCAACCATCTGCGGCACCTATTTCAAGTACAGACTTGAAATCTGTAAACATTTTTGAAACAAATTTGTAACGACTAAGAGTTACACCAAGTAGTTTTGAATCTGACCTCCATCTATCTGTAGCCATGCTTCCTAGGACTTCATTTCCGATTGAGTCTCTATTTGCAAAATAGTTCGAATACTGTTTCTCAATTGGACCCAAGTTTTTCTTATCGGCCATCGAACCCCTCCATTGTAAACTGAAAAAGAATGAACTCGTAGGATTTCATGCTCCAAGTACAAAGCATAAAATCTTGATTTCTACTCAAAAAATATAAATTCATAGTCGCCCTTGAATCCAAAACGGTCATATACCCATTTCCATTCATCAACATCCATCAAAGACTCTGCTGTTAATGCCCAACATTCTAGATTAAACATTTCTAATTCATTTCGGAAGCTTTCAAGCATTATGTAGCCCTGATTACCAACACGCTCAATCTCGGAAACAGCAACTTCAAGCTCAAAAATATGTAAATTATGAAGCGTCCCCAGTGATATCACGAGGTCAAAGAAATTATCTTTAAAAGGGTAAGGGTCTTGAGCTCGATGTATAAATAGATTTGCTTTTAGATCTGGGTGTGCGTGGTCTAAACCATATTGAGATATATCAAACCCATGAATTTCTAGACCAGGCTCTATTAATTGCATCTCATATAGGAGAAAGCCTTTGCCGCACCCAACATCTAGAACTTTGCTACCTGCTTTTAACCCATAAAGATCGATGAGTTTTTGGGCAACTATTGCCCAACGGCCAGGCATATAATTATATCCGCCATACCCATACTTACGATCACCATCCCAATAGTCGGCACCGTATTGCTTAGCTATCATCATTGCTTCTACTTTTGAATCATTCATTCTGCCCAAGTAATCCCTCTTGGTTGCCGTATGAAGACTTGTGACTAGATTTAGCTCTCTATTCATACACCCATCCTATGTTACTTTTCATTTATAGTTAATATTCTCTCTACGTGTGCGGCAATCTTTGGTGCCGTCAGGCCATTTAAATCTAAGTGATCGATTTGAGAGCCATAATTATGGGAAAATGCACTCGGTAACGACAGTTGATAGAGGTTCTTGGTAGATATTCGCGTTGAAGCGAATTCGTGAAGAATCTGCGTAAAGAGACCCCCTCTAGGGACATGCTCCTCCACGCTAACCATTAAACGGGCCGACTCAATATCGGAAGCAATTTGCTCAATCGATAATTCATTTAAATAGGAGAAATGTAATACCGTGGTTGATATTCCCTGACTAAGAAGGTGTACGCGCGCCTCAAGGCAATGCTGGAGCATGACCCCCGTAGTAAAAATCAATACATCTGATGATTTCTCACCAAAAACCTTTGGTTTTAAATCAAAATTTGGGAAATCCTGAGTCACTATGGTTTCTCCGCCTTTGCCGAAGCGAACATAGTGAGGGTCTTCATCGTCAACCAAGGCATCTAAGAGATTCTCCATCTCAAATGCATCAGCTGGGGCAAAAACTTTCATGTTAGGGACGCTTAACATCAAGGAAAAATCCTCTACCGCTGTGTGTGTTGGCCCCAATGGTGCGTATACCATCCCGCCGCCGCTTGATAATAGGCGTACCGGCAAGCGGTGAAGACCAACGTCTATTGAAACTTGTTCAAATGATCGTCTTGTTAAGAATGTACCAATTGTATTTATGTAAGGTATAAAACCTTCTTGTGCGAGTCCCGCAGCAAAACCAACAATATGTTGCTCAGAAATTCCTTCCATAAAAAACTGCCCTGGAATATCTTCCCGCATAGCCTGAAGCGTTCCGGCACCTAAGTCAGAGCCAATGAATAAAACTCTGGGGTCTTGTTTGGCTAGTTTATAGACTGTTGTGAGGGCTTTCTGTCTCATTAAACAGCCACTTCTGCCCGTAGAGAGGAAATTTCATCTTTAGTAATTTTAGCTTTATGGTGCCATGCAGTTGAATTCTCGGCTGAAACAAAACCTTTTCCTTTAACTGTATGGGCAATTACAACTCTAGGTTTCCCATGAGGATTTATAGAGTTTCCTAGAACTTCTGTTAATTGTTCAACATCGTGGCCATTGACTTCGGTAACTTCAAAACCGAATGCTTCCCATTTAGCAGCTAGTGGTGCTAGTGAAACAATCGAATCAATGTCGCCTGATGCTTGCATGCGATTGAAATCCACAATAACCGTCAATGCACCAAGTTGGTGCTGCGAGGCATGCATAGCTCCTTCCCACACCGATCCTTCATTTAGTTCACCGTCACCGAGTAACACGAATGTGCGCCATTTCTCATTACGTAATCGAGAAGCCATTGCCATGCCAATTCCGACAGAAAGGCCGTGTCCAAGTGCTCCAGTAGAGAATTCAATGCCGGGCAACGTAGCCCTTTCGGGGTGCCCTCCCAAATTGGATTCAAAACCACAAAACCCTCGTAATTCAGAGGTTGGAAAATAACCGTGATCTGCTAAAACGGTGAATAAACCTAAACACCCGTGGCCCTTGCTCAGTACAAACCTATCTCTACTCACAAGCAAGGGGTTTGAAGGGTCATGATTTAACACGGAGTCATAGAGCGCTCTGACTATCTCAAGCAAAGACAAAGCTGGCCCAAGATGACCTCGCCCTCCGCCCTCGAGGGCGTCAAGAACCATCGAGCGAAGTACTCTTGATCTCTTATCGAGCGCTATCCTGTTAGCGAGTTCCACATAATTAGTTGTCATGACTGGCCAATACTACCTTTGAAAGAACGAAATGTTACGAACCTGTCCTGACCCTCAGCAAGCCTTAATGAGTCAAAGTAATCCAAGTAAAGGGAGCCATTGGATTTCTTAATCTGTTCTTCTGTGATTTCGCCCGTTGCCTCAAGTTTTGCCTCTCTAAATGTCCGCCCATAGGCAATCACCGCCCATTTAAGTGTCAATAGGGGCATAACTTTGTTTAGTTCAATTGAATCCCAATTTGAAATTTTGGAAATTGATTCCATAAACCGCAACATCTCTGTCTCTTTAAATTCATTTCTGGGGTGCAATAAGAAATCACCGACTAGTTTATGAATACTATCTAATCCAAAGAATTCAAAATCAATAAAGTTATAAACACTTTCCGAAGAGATTATATTG
>CAFAZW010000035.1_pt1 | contig 7656 bp, 7 predicted proteins | sample 7267921 | NCBI WGS metagenome assembly CAFAZW01 (sample SAMEA6814016, study PRJEB35770) | uncultured Actinomycetes bacterium | biome: Freshwater; feature: Freshwater reservoir; material: water | place: Czech Republic | collected 2016-04-20 | depth 30m m
GGGTTCAAGTCCCTTCTCCCGCACACACGTATTTGAGAAGTTAAGAAAGTAAACTCTTCGCATGGCCAAGCAATCTGCTGCACGAACCAAAATGTTGGCATCTCAGGCGAAAAAAACTGCTGCCGAACGCCGTGCGCAAAAGGCTCTGACTGATTCCACTACATCTGCATCTGAGCAAGAGATTGATAAGTATGCCGAGCTAGATGGAAATTGGGTTGCAATCGGATTAGCGGCACCAGCCCGACGTGCCTTAATCGATGATGGTTTATTCACTATAAGTGATCTGCGCAAGACATCCCTTGCAGCTTTGAAAGAACTCCATGGCATGGGGCCAAATGCAATCAGAGTGCTTGTGGCAGAGATGAAAAAGGCTGATCTATCTTTTAGAAAATAGCTTATGCATTTTTTACTGCAGCAAAACCTAACTTAACATCATTTTTAATATCTTCGATATTTTCTAAACCAATACTCAAGCGGACCATTCCCGGAGTGATTCCAGCTTTTAATTGCTCATCTGGACTGAGTTGGGCATGTGTCGTAGAGGCTGGATGAATTACTAATGAGCGAACATCACCAATATTTGCAACATGGCTAAAAAGTTTTAAACCTTCAACGAATTTACGACCAGCAGTTGCTCCACCCTTCAATTCAAAAGCAAAGACTGCGCCTGCTCCCTTAGGCGCATATTTCTTTGCCGTTGAATACCAAGGAGATGAAGGAAGTCCTGCATAACTCACATGTGCAACTTCATGCTGCTTTTCTAGCCATTCAGCCAAAGCTTGAGCATTGAGTAAATGGCGATCCATACGCAGGTTTAATGTCTCTAAACCTTGGGCAAGTAACCATGCATTAAATGGTGAAACTGAGGAACCAAAGTCACGGAGTAACTGAAGGCGTGCTTTGAAAATATAAGCAAGGTTTGCACCAAAATCTCCACCAACGCCTAAGGTTTTTGCATAGACCATGTTGTTATAACTTGGATCAGGTTCATTAAAGCCTGGAAACTTCTTTGGGTTCTTGGCAAAATCAAAGTTTCCAGAGTCAACTATTGCACCCACCATTGCATTTCCATGCCCCGATAAGAACTTAGTAGCTGAGTGCGTAACTACGTCAACGCCATGATCAAATGGGCGAGTTACATAAGGAGTTGCAATGGTGTTATCAACTATCCATGGAACGCCAGCTTCGTGGGCTACTTCGGCAATTGCGCCAAGATCTAATACCGCTCCTAATGGATTTGAAATGCCCTCAACCTAAGCTTATTTGCCATCCCAGGTAGCCAGTTCGACGGCAAATGGGTCAAGCCCCATTGGGCCGATCTTGAGGGCATAGGTGTGAAACTTCTTGAGGGAGAAGGCCGAACCAAGTCGTGCCTTGGCATCTTCACGTGCTTTCATCCAGACGCGCTCGCCTACCTTGTAGGAGATGGCTTGGCCAGGCCAGCCCAAATAACGATCGGTTTCACTGCGTGAATGATCCTCATCAAGGAGAGCTTGCTCGTTTAGTAGTTTGCGAGATGACTCGGCATTCCAAACCTTGCCACCAAAGTCGGTGTACCCAAGGTGCATTCCGATATCTACAACGATGCGTGCAGCACGCAATGCCTGAGCAGATAAGTAACCCATCTCAATTCCAGGTTCGTCAAAGGCACCCAATTCATTCATGAAGCGCTCTGCATATAAAGCCCAGCCTTCACCGTAACCACTAATCCATGCACCATTGATTTGAAAACGAGACAAGCGCTCCTTTTCAATTGCAACCGTAGCGCACTGTAAGTGATGACCTGGGACAGCCTCGTGATACCAAGTTGAAACTAAGTGCCAGCTGCTGGCTTCATCTTTGCCAAGCATTGGAATCCAAGTAGTTCCAGGACGAGATAAGTCTTCTGACGGTGGATTGTAATAAGGCGCTGATGCACTTCCTTCTGGGGCAAGACGTGCCTCACAAATCTTGATGCGATCATCGATTTCAAAGTATTCGCCATCCATGCGCGCAATCGCCGCATCAGTGAACTCTTGTAGGAATTTAATGACATTCTCTTTACCCTTGATTACATACTTTGGATCTTTATCAAGGTGATCTGCCACTTCACGAAGAGTTTTAGCACCAGGCTTAATCTGTTCGGCAATTTCCCACATGCGCTCATTAATAGCTTTCAGATCAGCCATTCCCCATTCATAGGTTGCACGCAGATCTAGCTTTGCACCAGTGAAATAGCGTGCCCAAACCGCATATCGCTCTGCTCCAACTGCATCTTCTGGATTTGCAATAGGAAGATACTGATTCTTCAAAAACTCTGCTGTCTCTGCTGCTGCCTTTTCAGCCAACTTTGCATTCTCATGAATTGCTGGATATTTACCTGCAGCGTCAAAGTTTTTACACATTGCGCTAAATCCACCATTTGCGTAATTAGTCAGCTGTTCAATAACTCCCCGAACTTGGCGCTGGGCAGTTGTCTTTCCGCTCTTGGCGACCTCCATGATCGCACCAGTCCATGACTTATATGCCCCATCTACAGCGGCTAAGCGCTTGGCAATATTGTCAAAATCTTTATCGGTGTTCTTTGGCATAAGTTCAAAAATTGAGCGCACATTCGATGGAGGGGATGTAAGAACATTCCACAATACAAATGACTCCTGGCTATCGTGGAGAGCAAGGGATGATTCAAGTCGCTCTTGCATAACAGTCTGTGCAATTCGATCTATCTCATCAATTGGCTTTAACTCGAGAAGTTTCTTGAGAGTCCGGCGAGTTAAGTCAGCTGAAACTGCTGCACCTGCGATTGAGAAGTCATCAAGTTTGTCTTGGTTAAGACCATTGCCTAGATAGGTGCAACCCATTGGGCTCAAGGCTGCTTCATCGTCAATGTAGGTGTGGCTGAGTTCGAATATCGGAGATCTAAATGTCATAGGAGATTCTTATCAGCGCGGCGAGTATTTGTCGATACAGCCGGCATAAACAAGCAGTACCCTCCTTACATGACTCAGATTCCTGTGGTCCCACCAAAATTGCGTGGCTGGTTTCATTTGGGTGCAACCCCTGCCGTCATTATTGCTTCACTGGTCCTTTTCATACTCAGTAAAGAATCACTGAAATTCGCTGTGGCTATTTACTCAATTACGGCAATTATGTTATTTAGTGTCTCAGCCGTTTATCACCGAGTCCCTTGGACGCCAGCAAAGAAAAAGATATGGCGCAGATGGGACCATGCAAATATTAATTTACTAATAGCTGGTTCCTATACTCCTTTTGCTGTTGCACTACTAGAAGGTCGAAGCAGAAATATCTTGCTCCTAGTTGTTTGGATCGGGGCAGCAATTGGTGTGGGCTTGCGAATCTTTTGGCTCAATGCACCCCGGTGGTTATATGTTGCAAATTATTTATTACTTGGGTGGGTTGCCATCGTTTACACCCCAGCTCTCTATCGAGAGGGTGGTTTATGGGTATTACTTCCAATTCTTATAGGCGGCCTTTTTTACTCAATTGGCGCAATCTTCTATGCCCTCAAGCGCCCAGGCCGCGATGCAAAGTACTTCGGCTTCCATGAGCTCTTCCACATATTCGTCCTGGCAGCCTGGATCTCGCAGTATGTAGCGATTTCAGTGGCGATTTACAGTAAGTAAGGCCTTGCTCTAACCTAAGGCTCTCTTATCAACGAGTTGCGAGGTACGACGATGGCTGAGAAAAACTCCTTCCTTAATTGGGTCGGATTTAAAGGCGAAGTAGAACAAGCGCCTTCATCTGTTGAGCGCATCCGCGAACTTGAATCACAGTTAGCTGATCTCAAATCCCGCCGTGACATCACCGGCTTGAGTAAAGAAGAATTTGAAATTCTTGCAACAGAGACTGCAATGTCAATGATTAAGTCTGCCCAAGCACGTGAGAGCAAGGCGCAGTCAATTGCCGCTCGTTTGATTGCTGAAACCAATCGCACGACAAAAGAGGAAATTGAAGCAGCAGATGCAAAAGCGCGCACTATTTTAAGTGGTGCAGAATCACGTGGGCGCAAATATATTCAAGCTGCTGAGTCAGAAGCATCGGACAAGCTTGCTGAAGCTGAAGTTGAAGCTGAATCAATTATCGAAAGTAAGCGACGTGAAGCCTCTGCCCTAGCAACAGCTGCTCGCCGTGAAGGTGAGCGCATTATTGGTGAAGCAACTGGAGAAGTTTCTAATTATCGCCAGTGGCTTTCCAGTGTTATAACTGAAGCAGAGCGTCTCTATAAGATTCAAACTCAATCACTTGATGCTGCAGAATCTGCAATCCACCAATCTCGCGCACGCCTTGAGAGTGCCTTTACGCGTCTGGCCGATCTACAGCGCAATGTTCTTGAAAATCTTAATTCTGATGACACCATTATAAATGCTGGTCCAATCCGTGTTGCTAGTCAGCGAACTAAGCCAGCGCTAGCTGCTCCAAAAAAGAGTGCAAAAAAGACCGTTAAGAAAACCGCTAAGAAGGCAGCTGCAAAGAAATCTGCATCGCGTAAGTAATTAGTTATGTCCACTCCCCGCGGTATTCGCTATATCCCTGCCATTGATGGCTTGCGTGCTGTAGCTGTTATCGCAGTAATGCTTTATCACTTGGGATTTTCATGGATACCAGGCGGCTTTCTTGGCGTAGATCTCTTCTTTGTTATCTCTGGCTATGTAATCACTCGCTTATTACTTGATTCAATCCAACGCAGTGGCGGTCTGGATTTGCGGGCGTTTTATAAAGCGCGAATTCGCAGATTATTTCCACCTCTTGTATTTATGATTTTCGTGACGATTATTTACATCGGCATCTGGGCCTCTGAAACTATGCGTCGCTTTATTAGCGATAGTCCATTCGCACTTCTTGGTGGGATGAATTGGTGGTTAGTTTTTAGGCATACTGACTATTTCGACACAATCGCACGCCCCCCATTGCTTCAGCACACATGGTCACTTGGCGTTGAAGCTCAGTTTTATTTAATCTGGCCCCTAATTTTGCTTTTGGTTTTGCGTCAATTTGGAAAGGCAAAAATCCCTGGTGCTGCCTTATTCATCGCAGCAACATCAGGTATTGCCCTCTTGTTCGTCTCCTTTGAAGTTGATGCCGCTAGTGCATCACAAGTGAGCCATGTTTACTTTGGTACCGATACGCACAGCATTGGATTATTTCTAGGTGCAGCACTTGCTGTTAGTTGGGTTCCTCAAAATCTTCAAGAGCAGGTAAATAGACGAGCACAAGATTTCATCGATGGGATTGGCGTCATTGGCTTTGTTGGGCTACTGGGAGTTTTTCTTTTAGTTAATGAAAGTGATCCAACTTTATATAAATTAGCTTTTCCACTTGCAGGTCTCTTTGGTTGCGCAATCCTGACTAGCATCGTTCACCCTGCTTCACGTTTTGCGCCAATTCTTAGCAGCAGAATCGCTGTGTGGATTGGTGAGCGCTCTTACGCGATCTATCTGTGGCACTGGGTTGTATTTCAAGTTACTCGACCAGCGGTAGATCTTGAAGGTTCTACTTGGGCGCTATACGCACTGCGTATTTTGGTTGTCTTTGCACTTGCTGATATCTCACTTCGCTTAGTCGAACTTCCAGTTCGTAGTGGTTTAGTTGAATATTGGTTTAAAGGGATGAAATATCGCACTAAGAGTGTTCAACGACGTCAAAAGAGCGCAGTTGCTGCATCAGTAATCCTGATTGCTCTAGGCACTTCATTAATGAGCGCCCAAGCAATTTCACAGAGCGATAAGGAGATGGCTGCGCTAAAGGAGCAACTAAATCAACCCACAACTCCCTCTCAGATTTCGCCAACTCAACCTGGTGGTTTATGGGTCACTGGAGATTCTGTAATTTTAGGGATTCATTACGAACTAGATGCTCGTAGTCATATAGCCCTCATCAACGCACGTGTTGGTCGCCAAGCAGCAGAGCTCATAGAAATCATGAAAGCTGATAAAGCAAACGTGATTGACTCACCGGTAATCTTTAACTTAGGAAACAATAATAAATTGACCTCGGATCAAGTCCTAGCGGTCTTTGAAGAAGTGAAGAATCAGCCAAAAATTATTGTTGTTAACACTGCAGTGCCCAGAGGCTGGCGTGATGAAAACAATGCTCTGATCGCCCAATACGCCGCTGTATATGGAGCAACGGTTATTGATTGGGCAGCTATTTCATCTGGACATCCTGAGTACTTTGCACCCGATGGTGTGCACTTAGTTCCAGCAGGTGTTCGAGCTTATGTTGACGCGATCACTGCGTCCTTATAGATAACTAATTCGGAAAAGAAAAAGACCCCCGCCGATGAGCGAGGGTCTTTTACTAATTACTTTTTACTTAAATTCACCTGGAATACCAAAGACTGTTGCAGGCGCGGTTTGTCCATCTGAATAAACAGAAGACACACGGAACTGAGTCCAACCAGCATCACCGCTCTTTGTAACAGCTTGAGTTAATTGATCTGCTGGAACAGTTGCAATTGTTGTCCAATCACCAGTTCCATTTGCGCGGATCTCAACGTTATAGCCAGTCAAACCTTCTGTGGCCATTGGTGATACCCAGCGAAGATTCAAGCCATCTGCACTCTTAAGTGCAACAAACTTTGATGGAGCTTCAATAGTTCCAACTGCTGCTGTGGTTTCTGTTGGAGATGCTGATTCAGATGCTTCAGCAGACTGTGACATTGAAGGAGCAGGAGCTGCACCATCATCGCTTTCTTTACCTGACTTTGACCAAACGATCATTGCAAGCAAAACAATTCCAACAACAACAGCAAATACAACGCGTCCTGAAGCACCTTGCTTTGGTGCAGCAACTGGCTTGGCAGCAACTACAGGCTTTGGAGCAACTGGCGCAGCAGCAACTGGACGAGAAGAAGTCACAGTGACTCTTGGTGCTGCAGCTTTCTTGGCGCTCTTATTTACTGTGCGCTTTGCAGCGGTCTTTTTCTTAACAACTTTTTTAGCGGCAGCCTTTTTCGCAGGTGCCTTCTTTGCAGTTTTCTTAGCAACGCTCTTTTTAACTGCGCGCTTTGCGGTTGTCTTCTTCTTAGCTACAGATTTCTTAGCAGCTGATTTCTTTGCAACAGCTTTTTTAGCAGGTGCCTTCTTGGCAACCTTCTTCTTTGCTGCGCTCTTCTTCTTTACGGCCACGAGTACTCCTTGGATAGTGGTGCGCACGTCAAAAACGCGCTTCTATAGGACAAGGCTACCCCAGGCTCCTCAGCATTTGTATGACATGTGGCGCAATTGAGCGTAAAGCTTTTCCGCGATGACTGATGGCATCCTTTTCTTCGGGGCTCATTTGTGCGCTTGAAATAGTCATCCCAAGGGGTTGGAAAATAGGGTCATAACCAAAGCCTTCATGGCCAATTGGCGCATGCATGATGTGGCCATGAAATAAGCCCTCTTCGACATGACTACGGCCATCGGGCATTGCTAACGCTGCAACGCAGGTGAAATAAGCGGTGCGCTTGTCATCGCTGACCTCTTTTAATTCATCGAGAAGCTTTTCTAGATTAGCTTGATCATCTCCGTGAGTTCCAGCCCAACGTGCAGAATAAATCCCTGGATCCCCATTAAGGAAATCAACGCATAACCCTGAATCATCTGAGATGGCTGGTAAACCAGTTGCACTAGCTGTGTATCTAGCTTTGAGTAATGCGTTCTCTTCAAAAGTTGA